>MDTE01009936.1_pt1 | contig 30474 bp, 29 predicted proteins | sample 811231 | NCBI WGS metagenome assembly MDTE01 (sample SAMN05326651, study PRJNA326480) | marine metagenome | isolation source: seawater | place: Indian Ocean: Red Sea | collected 2010 | reverse complement strand
TTCGCCCCGGATTTGCGCTACTACGGTATTGGGGCGCAGATCCTTCTGGATTTGGGCGTCAGAAAGTTCACGTTTATGACCAACAATCCAAGGAAGATAGTTGGATTGGCAGGGTTCGGGCTTGAGCTCGTAGAGAGAGTGCCATTGATTGCGACTCCAAATGATGAGAACAGTCGTTATTTAGATACCAAGGCCGAAAAGTTAGGTCATCTATTGGACAGGACAGACTAGATAGGTGGTAGTCTGGATGTCTGGGGCTTAACTAGTGTTTGTCAGGAGACAATAAGTGGTGGATGTGATTCGCGGGAAACTCAATACAGGGGGCCTTGCAGTTGGTATCGTTGTAGCTCAGTTCAGCGAATATATCACGAGCAAGCTCCTAGAAGGGGCGATATCTGGGCTGACAGAGAACGGTGTTAGTGATGAAACCATCACGGTAGCATGGGTTCCTGGCTCCTTCGAACTCCCTGTCATGGCCCAAACGATGCTTGAGTTAGACAACTATGACTTAATTATCTGCCTGGGGGCGGTTATCAGGGGAGAAACTCCGCATTTTGAATACGTTTCTCAGGCTGCTGCTATGGGTATTAGCAGGGTTGGATTGGATTATGGGGTCCCAGTGATCTTTGGAGTGCTTACTACGGATGATCAGGATCAGGCAATGGAAAGGGCTGGAGGCAAGCTTGGCAACAAAGGTCGCGATAGCGCGGTTGCGGGGCTTGAGATGGTTAGTGTTATTCAGCAGTTGGATGACAAACAAGAATCACTCGCTGATTACCAATAATTCGAAAGAATTTCCCGTGCTTGTATAATAGTAATGAGTTGTAGTTTTCGTGGCGACTTCCGGGGTCATTCCCCATTAATTGAAAGGAACAATCGTAATTGTGATGATTTGATCACATGCGATTAGGAAAGCGATATGCCTAGTTATTGGATGTTGGTAACGACTAAGGACAATTATAATATAACCCGTGAGATGGGGTTTAAGGTTCAGGGAGTAAAATCAAAACATCGGAAGCGCGCGCAGCGAATGCTTCCAGGTGATAGGGTTTTGTACTTTATACAATCCTCGAAGTGTTTCCCGGCAACAGCAACTATTGACTCTGGGGTACGAGAGGAACACGATGAAATTTGGGTGAGCCATAATGGTAAAGAGGATTTCCCTTATCGAGTGGACATTCATCCCAATCTAGTCCTGGAAGATCGAGAACATCTCGATGGATATCAATTAGGACCAGGATTGCATTATGTGAAAAGATGGGCACCGGAAGATTGGGATCTAGCTTTTCAAGATCACTTGCACTTACTGTCGCAACGGGATTTTGGATTGATTGAAGATGAAATGCGTCGAGTGATGCGTAATCGCTAGGCAGATTCCTGATATAGCTTAGCGCACGTGACTGGCTCAACTTTAGGCTACCTCTCGTTATTGAGCGTAAGTTTGTTTGTGGCGTTTCTTGTAGTAGTACTTATGACTTGTTGTAAGGGGATGTTTTTGATTTCCGCTAGGGCTTGAGCAATTTCTAAGAGTAGTTTTGGCTCGGTCCACTTCTCGCGGTTTTTTTTGAACGGTTGAGGATGAGAGTCCGTTTCGAGCACGATATATTCTAAAGGTACTTCCTTCGCAACTTCTTGTAATTCCTCAAGCAGCAATAAGGGTTTAGCAAGTGATATGAGGAATCCTAGGTCGATACAGCGATAAGCAGTTTCTAAACTGCCTTGGAAATAGTGAGCAATACCCCCAACAATGGATGCATCTTCCGTTTTCAGGATTTCTAAGGTATCTGGATATGCGTTGCGAGAGTGGTACACAATGGGAAGTCTTAATTCTCGCGCGAGCTGGATTTGGCTGGAGAACGCTTCAATTTGTGCTCGTTTCAGGTCTTCAGAAGCGGGGTAGTCTAACCCAATTTCGCTAATAGCGATAACCTGAGGTGTCATGGCTATATTTTTCAACGCATCTAGTGACGACTGGAAAGGCTGCACACGAATCTCCGAAGGATGAATGCCAACGCTTGCGAGGATACGAGGATTGTGTGTGGCCAGATCGACTATTGTTCTGCTTGAATCAATGGTAGTACCTGCGATTACTACCTGTTCAACTCCAACCATTTCAGCTCTTTCTAAAATAGCTGGGATTTCATCCTCTGGATATTGATCTAGATGAGTATGGACATCAATTAACATTACCATGGTATTCTTTCATAGACTAGGACAGATAATCCGATAGATATATTTTACGCTCTGCAGCAAGGGGAAAAGGTCATTAGCAAGAACATGCGTCGTACGTTAATAATCGGGCTTGTGGTAGTGGTGGTGCACTGCTTTTTATTTGTTGGCTGTAATGGTGAGAGTCAGGACAATACAGAAACACTGGATTCCATCGCAACTGTAACGCCTATACCCATCAGTACCAGCGTAGCTATAGAGCTCGACGCGGATAACATTATGGCCTTAGATATTGCCAGCCCTGATCAGCCTTGGAGCTATGACGTCCATCAGTCACTTTCATCCTCTCTCCATTTGACTGGTCCTGGGTTAGTGTACAGTCGGCTCTTAAGATTTAAGCCCAATACCAACAGTTCAGATTTGGGCAGTATATTGGAATGCGATCTTTGTTCTGACTGGGTGCAAATTGATCAGACCACGTACCGATTCACTTTAAGAGATGGTGCTAGATGGCATAACATTGCTCCTTTGGATGGCAGGTTGGTAACTGTTGAGGATCTTGTATACAGTTATCAACGGCAGAAAACAGAGGGATGGCCTAATGCAGGGTTGCTCCAAAATGTGAGTGACGTGGTCAAGATAAGCGATGCAGTATTGGAGATTCGCACACACGTGCCAGATGCAGATTTTGTTTTATCTGTGGCTGCAGGGCATTCGAAAATTGTCCCAGTGGAAGTGCAGTCAAGTTATGAGGATGTCATAGCGAAAGGTCCCATCGGTACGGGCCCATGGGTTTTTGTTAGGGGTGGTCCCTCAGATCAGCATGTACTGGAATCAAACCCGCTATATTACGAGGCAGGATTACCGGGAATGGACGTTTTAAGAATAAGTGTTATTCCTGATCAGACGGTAAGATTTGCCTCGATGGCCGTTGGGGAAGTGGACTTCGTGGATTTGACGGCTGAACAGGTTCAAACTCTTGGGAAACGGAAAGGACAATTTGGCGTTGTGACGCTACCATATGTTGGACATGGTATGGAATTCGTTCTCAATACGAGTAAGAGGCCATTGGATTCGCTGGAAGCGAGACAAACCATATTCCAAACCATTGACCCTTGGAGATATTCTGAACTTTACTGGCCTGACCAAATTTTCAATGGACTGGGATTCCCTGCGAGACATGCCTCCTGGCAGATGACTGATGAGGAACTCAGGACGTACGTAGGACAATCCACTGACGGGGAACATATTTTTGATTTTTCGGAGACTGAACTTACTCTGTCAGTTGGGAACTACGGAACAGATTTCACTAACTTGGCTGAAGAGATTGTTAACGATCTGCGTGCTGCAGCTATATCGGTTTCTGCTGAAAGGATCTCTATAACGGAGTATGTGGAGATGGCAAAGGGCCAAGGATCCTATGACATGTATTTGGGTCCTAGCGTTCCCTTGCTCACGCCTAATCAGTATTTCTTTGGAGTGCTTCATAGCGAAGGCACGTATAACGCTTCCAAATATCGGGATCCGGGTTTGGATTTGCTCATAGAGTTGCAAGCTCAAGAAATCAATCCATTGTCGCGTACCTCAGTTATCAAGGAGATTGATCGGCGTGCCATGCATTCAGCCACTCGCCTGATGGTGGTGACGGACAATCTGCATTGGGGGTGGGATGGAACTCTACGTGGGGTTTCAATGAACCCGAGGGCGCAGGAGTATTTTCATTATGCCTATTTTTCTTGGGATACGACGCGATAGTTCAGATGCTACGCAGTTTAGTGGTCAGCCTTTAGTTTTGATACTCCATCTAGCAGGGTGACCCAAGGGAGAAGGGCGCATTTCACTCTGACGGGGAATTGCCGCACACCTAATAGCACTTGGCTATCTCGTAGAATATCGAGTTGTTCTTGCGATACTTCTTGACCTTGCATCATGTTCCGGAACAGTTGGACCATTTCAGATAATTCGGAAGCAGTTTTACCGATGACAATTTCTGACATCAAGGATGCAGAAGCCTGACTAATAGAACAACCACGCCCCATTATCCCCGTTTTCTGTACCGTATCTCCCATCCCGATCAGCAGCTCTATATGAGTCTCGTCTCCACAGAATGGGTTGTTGCCATCAGCAATGGCAGTCGGATTTTCCAAGTGTTGGGCATTTCGAGGGCTTCTATAATGGTCTAGGATAATTTCTTGGTACAAATCGTCCAATTCGTGGAATGCGAATTCGGGAGATGGCATAAGTTTTCCTACCTTAATGTTCCTTTGGCGAAGACTGTGTTACTGATACGAGGTTTTTGAGACGCTAAGATCGATCAGGCACGAAAGTAGCGAATAGCTCCTTTTACTCCTTCAATGAACTGCTCTACTTCCTCTGAAGAGTTATACAGGTAGAAACTGGCCCGAGCTGTAGCGACCAATCCGAGTCTATCACGAACCAACGGCATTGCACAGTGATGACCAGTCCTAATCGCGATGCCCAGATGGTCGAGAAATGTTCCAAGATCATGCGGGTGCAGATTCGGGATGTCAAAAGACACTATCCCACCGCGTACTGCAAAATCACGTGGGCCAACTGAGTTCACAACTTCAAGTTTATCCAGTTCAAATACTGCCTGCGCAGTTAGTGTCTGCTCATGATCATGGATATTTTGCAGACCTACATCTTCGAGGTAGTCAATGGCAGCCCCTAGGGCTATAGCATCAGCTATGTTTGGGGTTCCGGCTTCAAACTTCATAGGAATATCATTCCAGGTAGCCGTTTTAAAACTTACATCACGTACCATTTCCCCACCGCGAAGGAATGGGTCCATTTGATCCAATATTGTTGGCTTAACGTACAGAACACCTATCCCTGTGGGTCCCAGCATTTTGTGTCCAGAAAAGGCCAGAAAATCGCAGTCGAGATCTTGGACATCTAGCGCAATGTGAGGGACACTCTGTGCTGCATCTACCAAAACAGCTGCACCAACTGATTGTGCTAATTGCGATAATTCTTTAATTGGATTGATGGTTCCTAGTACGTTGGACATATGGATTAGTCCCAATAAACCTGTATTCGGGCCTATGATTGTTTTAGCAACTTCAAGGTCTAGCAGTCCATCGTCTTTGACGGGAATAAATTTCAGGTTGAGGTTTCGTGTTTTTGCTAGATGCTGCCATGGAACAAGGTTACTATGATGCTCCATTTCCGTTAGGACTATATCTTGACCAGCTGAAAGGTGAGTCTGAGCCCAGGTGTAGGATACGAGATTGATTGCTTCAGTCGTATTTCTGACCCAGACAATAGTTTCTGGTGACTGAGCATTGAGAAATTTGCCAACTTTCTGTCGCGCTTCTTCATAGTGGTCAGTAGCTTCCATACTGAGGGTGTGAACCCCACGATGCACATTAGAATTATACGATTGATAATAGTCCGCTATAGAGTCAATGACTTGTCTGGGTTTTTGTGATGTCGCTGCGTTATCCAGATACACCAACTGGTGTTCTCCAACGCGTCTTTGTAGTATTGGGAAGTCGTTTCTAATTGCGGTCAGATCTAGCACGGTTATCCTCTGTGGCAGAATGTAATATTTATAGATACCGTTTGAGTGGAGTGGGGATATATATCATGCGTTAGATTTCAACGACGACAAACGGTCAGAGACTAGAGTTTCGACATGACTCTTTACTGTGGGTGAGGTAACAGATTCAGTTATTTCTGCTAGAAATGCTTTGGTTAAGATCTGCTTTGCTTCAGCAGCCTCTATCCCTCTAGATTGAAGATAGAACATGGCAGCAGGGTCAATCTGCCCACATGCTGCTCCGTGTCTGCATATAACGTCGTCGCAATACACCCAAAAAGCTGGCTTTGTGTCCGCCTCGGCTTTATCGGACAATAACAAGTTCTTGTCAGCTTGATCAGCGTTTACTTTAACGGCCCCTTCTCTTACTATTATGCTTCCATGAAAAACGGATCGGGACTCATCGTCAAGTACACCTTTGTAAAGTTCCCTGCTAGTTGTATGGGGTGCCGCATGATCGATAATTACTTGGTTGTCGCAGTGCCTGTCACCGTCAACTATATATAGGCCGTTCAAGGTACATGAAGATCCCGGTTCTGCAGTTAGCACATCAAGGTTGTGCCGTATCAGACTACCTCCAAGGTCAACATTGACAGACAGAAATTTACTATCAGCTGCCAGGTGAACTCCTGTATTTGATATATGGAATGCCGAAGAGTTTTGCGTTTGTATTAGGTAATGTTGTATGTCTGAATTCTGCCCGACGTATATCTCAGTCACCGAGTTGACGAAGTATTCAGTCTCTCCAGTACCTTCATGAGTTTCCAGGATGATTGCGCTTCCACCTTTAGGTGCAACAATGAGGATCCGTGGTGAAGTGGTGAAGGAACTGTCAGTGGCAGTGTAGAAATTGGCAATATGTATAGGAGTCGAATCCGAGGTGCTAGAGTCTATTTCAATGAGCACGCCATTGTCTGCTAAAGCTGTGTTGAGGGAAACAAATTCGTTGGAGGAATCTTTCACATATTGTCCAAAGTGTTCTTCCAGTGTGGATGTCTCACCTGACTCGTATAACTCGTGAAACGTTTGAATGCGAATGCCCTGATTATGAGACGATCGATTTGAAAGGTTCGGTTGGTATGTTCCGTTAAGGAATAATATGGAAGGAATTTGCTGTTCATTTGCGTATGAATTAGATAGGTCTAGCTCACTTATACTATCTACAAATCCAGGAGTTGCTTGAGTAGCGACGGTTTCTAGTTCAGCCAATCTTGTTAGGTTGGTGTACTTCCACTCCTCATTTCTGGATGAGCCTACAGGGAACCCTTTGGCCCTAAAATTCGCGATACTTGCTTCTTGGAGTTGCAGCATCCATGAAGGAGTCTTTTCTGTGTTCCGTGAATCGTATTCCCTGACGTACGGGCCGATGCCTTTACGGGCATTTTCTCGCATTGTTTCTTACGCTCTCTTACTACGACTTTACGATCTATTTTCGAATTGATCGTACCCTGATCGCTCAACGTCCAAGGCAAGGGATTTGTCTCCTGATGTGACAATCCTGCCTTTGATCATAATATGGACATAATCAGGGGTGACATAATCTAATATTCTTTGATAGTGAGTTATTAATAGGGTTGAATTCGAAGCTTGGCGCAATTGGTTAATCCCGCTAGCTACTATTCTAAGTGCATCTACATCAAGTCCAGAATCGGGTTCGTCGAGGATTGAGATTTTCGGTTCAAGCACTGCCATTTGCAGGATTTCGTTGCGTTTTTTCTCTCCCCCAGAGAATCCGACATTCACTGCCCGTTTGGCCATATCTCTAGACATATCAATGACTTGGACTTTCTCTGACACCAATCGGTCAAACTCTAGTATACCTATTTCACTCTCACCACGATGCTTGCGTATAGGGTTCAATGAAGCTCTCATGAAGTGATCCATTCTCACGCCAGGAATCTCCACTGGATGTTGAAACGATAGGAAAAGACCCCTTCGAGCTCTATCCTCGGGCATAAGTGGCATCAAATCTTCACCGTCAATGCTGGCACTGCCATTCGTGACTTGGTACGCAGGATTTCCGGCAAGAACATTCGCTAGGGTACTTTTCCCTGAACCGTTTGGTCCCATAATCGCATGAATTTCACCTGGGTTTATAGCCAGGTTGACTCCATTTAGGATTTTGGTTTCACCTACCGATGCGTGCAAATCATCAATTTTCAGCAATGAGTCCATATGAAATTTTCACCCCACTGTGCCTTCTAAGTTGACTTCTAGTAACCGAGTAGCCTCCACAGCGAACTCCATTGGTAGTTGGCTGAAAACTTCTCGGCAGAATCCATTTATAATGAGAGAATGCGCATCTTCTATGGACATCCCTCGCTGATTACAATAAAAGAGTTGATCTTCACTTACCCTAGAGGTAAACGCTTCATGCTCTAGATGCGATGAACTGTTTCTCACTTCAACATATGGAGTGGTGTGTGCTCCACATTCATCTCCTATGAGCAACGAATCACACTGAGTGAAATTCCATGAATTGCTCGCGTTCGGCATGATTTTAACCAGTCCTCTGTAGGTGTTCTGTCCATGACCGGCAGATATCCCTTTAGCGATTATTGTGCTGCGTGTATTCTTGCCAATATGCGTCATTTTAGTGCCGGTATCAGCCTGTTGATATCCCTTGCATAACGCCACGGAATAAAATTCACCGATCGAATTGTCTCCAATTAACAGCACGCTTGGATATTTCCACGTTATAGCAGATCCTGTCTCAACCTGAGTCCATGATATTTTTGAGTTCTTACCTTCGCATTTGCCTCGTTTTGTCACGAAGTTATAGATACCACCTTTGCCATTTTCGTCTCCGGGATACCAATTTTGGATGGTTGAGTACTTTATTTCAGCGTTATCAAGTGTTACTAGTTCAACTACTGCAGCGTGTAATTGATTAGTGTCTCTCATCGGGGCACTGCATCCTTCTAGGTAACTGACATAACTGTCGGTATCCGCAATTATTAGGGTTCTTTCAAACTGGCCTGTGTCTTGAGCATTTATCCTGAAATATGTGGTTAACTCTAGCGGGCACCTAACCCCAGGTGGTATGTAGCAAAAAGATCCATCTGTGAACACAGCTGCATTCAGCGCTGCGTAGAAATTGTCAGTGTATGGTACTACTGAACCTAAGTACTCTCGAACGATATCTGGGTGTTCTTGGATAGCTTCTGAGAAAGAGCAGAATATAATCCCTTGTTCTGCTAGGGTTTCCTTGAATGTCGTGGCTATGGATACGCTATCAAAAACTGCGTCTACGGCAACTCCACTAAGCATTTTTTGTTCTTCAAGTGGTATCCCTAGTTTTTCATAGGTTTTCAATATCTCGGGATCAACTTCATCTAGGCTATCCAGATTAGGCTTCTTTTTTGGTGCTGAGTAGTAAATGATATTCTGGAAGTCTATTGGCGCGTGTTGAATGTTTGCCCACTCAGGAAGTTGATCTTCGTCAAGCAGCGACATGAAATGCTTGAACGCTTTTAGGCGCCACTCAAGCATGAACTCAGGCTCAGATTTTTTTGCCGATATCCATCTGATAGTATCCTCGGTAAGACCCCTGGGCGCTTGCTCTTCTTCTACATCCGTAACGAAGCCGTATTTGTATTCTTGGCTCGCTACATCTTTAACGTATTCGTTCTGAGTTGCCAATTCGGGCTCCTTTCGTTAGGACTTGGAACATCCTTTTTGAAAACCTAGGATGAATTTTAGTTGTGCCCTTTGCGCTATAGCCGACCTAATTTACATATTGTTGACCTTTTGGGTCCACATCACGAGTGAGAGTCTAGCATTTCACGCCTGTTTGGTCAATCCAAGATACGCTGAGATTGATCCTATGTGAATACCCAGTGTCAGTGCTTGAGGTACGGGTTGTGGCGTGGTCGGTAGTTTATGCGCCTATTACTTGAACTAAGTATTCTCGCGACCGAGGTCCGTCTAAATCTACGAAGAAGAGTCGCTGCCATTGTCCTAGTTGCATTTCCGAGTTGAGAATGGGAACTGACTCGCTTGATCCTAGTAGGAGATGTTGGCAATGTGAATTGCCGTTAGGAGGCTCATGTTCGCTGACATTGACTGTGCGGATTGTCATATCGTTGTGCTGGTAATAACTCTCACGTGGGGCTAGACGTTCTAACATTTTGGTAAGATCGTTAATCAATAAGGGTTCGTTTTCGATGACTCTGATCGCTGCGGTCGTATGTTTGGAAAATACTGTGGCAATGCCAGTGACTATTTGTGATTCCTGAATTAACACTTCCAGTTGGTCAGTGATATCAATGAACTGCGGTGCTGAGTCACTACTCAGTTGTATGGTTCGAGAGAAGAATTTCATTTGCTTCCTAGTCTATTTATTGTTCCTATGCGGTACATCCCCCACGAATAGGTAACGGTATCACAGTGTGAGAAGTTTTACAATCTAACTGATATCATTTGCAGTACACCAGTGTAACGGCTTGTGGTAGGACGAATTTGATGGAGCGGGCGATGGGATTCGAACCCACGACATTCTGCTTGGGAAGCAGATACTCTGCCCCTGAGTTACGCCCGCTTGCTATTTCCCGTATTCTGTGTTGAGAATTCAGTTGGAGCCAGTTGATTATGGTGCGATTCCGTCTCGCTACAAAAGCGGAAGATATCGTTTGAGTTCGTAATCACTCACATGTTCTCTGTATCGTTCCCACTCTATTGTTTTATTTTGGATAAAGCTCGCGAAAATATGGTCTCCAAGAGTGCGCCGCAATAGTTCACTTTCCTTGGCAGACTGTATGGCTTCGTGCAGGCTTCCTGGTAATGTCGATATTTGCATTTTTCCCTGAGTCTCTTTATCTATATCTTCGATGTTGCGATCTGCCGCTGGAGGCGGCTGCATTTTGTTCTTAACTCCATCCAGTCCTGCGGCCAACATTACAGAGAATGCGAGATATGGATTGCAGGCAGGATCAGGAGCTCTATATTCCAATCTTGATGCCCACGGATGGGTATTTTTGAGCGAAGGTATTCGGATAAGAGCAGATCCACTTACACGCGCCCATGAGACGTATATAGGCGCTTCATATCCTGATACGAGTCTCTTATAGGAGTTGACCCATTGATTGGTTACGGCGGTTATCTCTTTAGCATGAGTAAGCAGCCCAGCTATGAAGGATTTCCCTACAACGGATAGATTCCAAGGGTCATTTTCATCAGCGAATGTATTCACTTCTCCATTGAAAAGAGCTTGGTGTGTGTGCATTCCTGACCCGTTCTGGTGGTTAATCGGTTTCGGCATGAATGTTGCATACACTCCGTGTCGCATCGCTACTTCTTTAACAACCAATCGGTACATCATCACGGTGTCTGCCATGGTAAGAGCATCGGTGTATCGGAGATCAATTTCGTGTTGGCTGTCTGACACTTCATGGTGGCTTGTTTCTACTGGTACCCCAAGAGTCTCGAGAAATAGTACTGTTTCTCGCCGGAGGTCAGTTACTAGATCAAGGGGGGTTTGGTCGAAGTAACTGCCGGAGTCCAAGGGGTCGGTTTGGGTCGAATCCTTGAAGTAATAATACTCTAGTTCAGGGCCGACATAATAGCTATAGCCTAATTCTGCAGCCTCCTCTAGGTTGCGGCGCAGCACGTATCTCGGGTCCCCCGAGAATGGTTCGCCTTCGGGGGTGAGAATGTCGCAAAACATACCCGCCACAGCGTTTTCCTGAGGGCGCCATGGTAATATTCGAAATGTGCTGGGATCTGGCAGGGCTATCATGTCGCTCTCTCCCTGCCTCGCAAATCCCTCTATAGATCCGCCATCGAATGGTACTCCTAGTTCTAGTGCGTCTTGGAGTTCGCTAGAGGTAATCGCTACCCCTTTGAGTATACCTAGTATGTCGGTGAACCATAGACGTATGAATCTAACATCTCGTTCTTTGGCTATTGATAGGACATATGCTATTGCTTCAGGATCTCTATACATGGCACACTTTCGATAGGGGCAAACTATTTTTGTTAGAGTAGTGTTCCCTCGTAATAATTGTCGGCACTATTCGAACTATGTCTCTTAATTGTAGGAGAACGAACCTTGAACTGTAAAGAGATATGTTGATTGGCTGGTATGTTTTAGTGACGGGAGACTTTCACCACCATACTTTTCCTGCGACTTCATTTTCGAGGTCAGAATATTCCTGAGACCACAGGCCAGTGCTAAGATATTTCCATCCTCCGTCAGCGAGCAAACAAACTATTTTCCCTTTATCAAGTCGCTTTGCATATTGCATAGCACAGGCTACGGCTGCTCCAGATGAAACCCCTGCGAAGATAGCTTCTTCTTGTAGAAGAGCCTTGGTGTAATGGAATGCATCTTCACTGGGAATCATAAGTCGTGCGTCAAGGACGTTAAGATCCAGTATAGGCGGGATGAATCCGTCTTCTAAGCTTCGTAGACCTTGTATTGTGTCATCAGGTTCTGGAGCAGCTGCAATAATTTGGATATCGGGATTATGTTCTTTAAGCTTTCTTCCCACCCCAGTGAGAGTTCCGCCTGTTCCGAGACCGGCTACAAAAACAGATACATCAGGTATGTCTTGAATTATTTCTGGTGCTGTAGTTTGATAATGAGCATTAGGGTTGGCATCATTCCCATATTGGTACGGCATAAAGTACAAATCAGGGTGTTCGGCTACCATGGCTTCAGCGTATCGAACGGCACCATTAGTCCCCTCACTACCCTTGCTAAAGTGGATCCTTGCTCCATAGGCTTGAAGCAGATTGATCCTCTCTTGGCTCACATTTTCAGGGATTACTACTTCTACTGCGTATCCTTTGTATCTAGCAATCATTGCGAGTGCTATGCCTGTATTACCGCTAGTGGGTTCAAGGATGATCTTATCGCCTCTAAGCATATTTTCTGCTTCTGCTTTTTCGATCATGTATTTAGCTATTCGATCCTTGACGCTTCCCGTAGGATTAGTTCCTTCAAGTTTGGCAAACACCTGAACGTTGGGTGAAGGGCTTAGCTTTTTCAATTCTACTATGGGTGTGTTACCAATAGTTTCTATTATGTTATTTTGGGGCATGAATTAGAAACTCCTCAGGGCACATTGACCCTCAGTTGTAGTTCAGGGCTTGTTTAGATAGTCTGATATCCTGATGTTATTCTCAGCGCAGCTACTAATGTGCTGCCATACTAGTTGAAGGCAGCCCGCAGAATACCTCATAGTCTATCAATTCAGTAACGGATGGGGAATCACCGCATAGAGGGCATGCAGGGTTTCTTCGCAGTTTGAATTGTCTGAATTCCATAGACAAGGCGTCAATGATAAGGAGACGCCCAATAAGATTCTCTCCTGCTGCAAGTATTAGTTTAATTGTTTCAATAGCCTGAATGCTTCCCACTAATCCTGGAAGTGCCCCAAGTACACCAGCTTCAGCACAACTGGGAACCTCACCTGGAGGTGGAGGAGCAGGAAACAAACATCGGTAGCATCCTTGTCCTGGAATGTACACCGTTGCTTGTCCGTCAAATAGTAATATGCTTCCGTCAACTAGGGGTTTGCCGGCTATGTAGCATGCGTCGTTAACAAGGTATCGTGCTGGAAAATTATCTGCACCGTTTATGACGATATCATATTGAGGGATAATGTCCATGGCATTTTCTGATGTTATTGGGGCCTCGTGAATCACCACATTTACGTTGGGGTTATATGACTTGAGTGTATCTGCTGCGGAGTCGACCTTAGGTCTGCCGACATCCTCTGTTTGGTGCAGTATCTGTCGTTGGAGGTTACTGAGGTCCACTACGTCGAAATCCACGATCCCAAGCGTGCCAACACCAGCAAGCGTTAGATAAACGCAGACAGGCGACCCCAATCCACCTGCACCAACGACCAAGACTTTGGATTCAAGTAGTTTGCGCTGTCCCGTGCTACCGACTTGGGGCATGATTATATGTCGGCTGTAGCGCTGTACGTCCTCAGGGGTCAAAGTTGTGTTACTCGCCATCGATGTTACCTCTTTCAGTTTTCGATATCTAGTTTGGCAATTTGTTTGCGGATAGAAACCTTGTGATCCATGTAATCAGTCGACTTTAGCATCATTGTTTATTTTGGGTCAGAATGATTTAATATCAGTTGTAAATTGTGATTGTTGTGTGGCCATAGATCCTATGGTTACCTCGTTCAGTATATCATCAATTGCGGCTTCGACGCTTCGCCATACTTCGCGTTGAGCACAGGCACTAGACAGCGTGCAACAGTCCGGTGCAGCTATGCAGTTGACAGGGGCCGTGGGAGAGTCACTGAGGGCTTTCATGACCATCGTGACAGTAACATTGTGTGGGTCTTTACTCAGTTTATATCCTCCGTGAGGCCCGCGGGAGCTTGTAATCATTCCAGCTTGCTTAAGCGACAGTAGTATTCTGTCCAGATATTGTTTTGGGATTTGTTGGCGTTTAGCTATGACTGAGGTCGCCACACTAGTAGATCCATTTACTTCTTGATGGGTGGCGAGATCAACTAGGGCCCTGACGCCGTAATCGACTTTCATCGGGATACGCATGCACACCTCCAAGGCAGGCGGAATTGTATCATGCATTTTGAATCTAGTGCAATCCTTACCGTTTGGCTAGGATATTTTAGTTTTTTGGCACGAATTACAAGCTAATTTCATTCAGGGAATATGAGTAAAATTGCTATTACACTCAATATCCATCCCACTGCTGTGGCGACAACTGGTTTATCATTTAGTAGAGCATCCTCCGGCTGTTCCTCAGTTGTTGGTTCTGTCACGATTAGGATGTAACGAAATACGCCATAGATCACGAACGGTATGGTGGCCATCATTGAGTTGTTGTGCGGCAAATTTTCAGCAGTGAATGTATAGATCATGTAGGCCAATATCAGGGATGAAGCGGAGATACTGATGAGGGTGTTCAGTAAATCATGGGTGTAAATTGATAACACACGGCGTTGGGTATGTGGCTCGAGGATATTCTCATGAGTCGTGGTAGTTGATGGTATAAGTTTGTTTAATTCACTTTTTCTTTTCCCGAATCCTAGGAATAATGCTCCGAGCCCTGTTACTACATACAACCAAGCAGATATCGGTGCATTTATTGCGATTGCGCCAGATACCGCTCGCGCTACGTACCCTGAACTGATTAATATCACATCGAGTAGAACTAGGTGTTTTAAGTAGTATGAATAAAATCCCATTAGGGTCAGATACCCAGCTATAATAATGCCAATCCAAGGCGTCACCAAGAATCCTATAATTACACTTGTTATGGATAAGAGGACCGCAAAAGCTATGGCCAATCGGGGAGATAATTTGCCTGATGCTAAGGGGCGAAATTTCTTTTTCGGGTGGGAAGCATCTGCAAGGCGGTCGCAGATATCGTTCCATGTATAAACAGCGCTTGAGGCTAAAGTGAAGGATAAGAACGATAATGTGCTGTCGAGCAAAAGTGAAATAATAGTTGGTGTTTCTTCAGGTACGTTCCAGTGATTGTTGATAGTAAATATTAAGGGTAAATACACGAGGAAATTTTTGATCCACTGCTTAGGTCGCATAGTTGCCAAGAGAGCGACTGCTTTGGATCGTGATGAGGTAGCTAAAGTGACTTTTTTGGTGCTGATACTCATATAACGTGGATGCCGTTTAGTGCCCTAGCCTGAACGATTGATTTGTGCCTGTATTCTGCCTAATGTGGCATTTTCGTGACAGCTAATTTCACGATAAGGATAAATGGGGCTATCATCCGACGTCAAGGGAAGTTGCTAGAGGAAGTTGTTTATGCCAAACTGCAGGGGTAATTAAATAGAGGACGGATTATGAATCTCAATGGTCGCAATTTACTTTCTATGGCTGATATCTCTGATGATGAAATCAGTGGACTAGTGTCTGACGCAAGAAATATAAAGGGGAATAAGCAAATACCAGATTTAAAGGGTAAGTCACTGGGGATGATATTCGAGAAACCCTCATTAAGAACTAGGGTAAGTTTCACGGTTGCCATGAATCAGATGGGCGGAAGCTGTATTGACTTGGGGAAGGAAATAGGGATAGGGTCGCGAGAGCCCTTTGAAGATGTTGTGAGGGTACTTGATCGCTATTTTGATGCACTTGCAATGCGTACATATTCGCAAGAAAGACTCAATGAACTTGCGGACATTGCAAATATTCCTGTAATTAACGCTTTGTCGGATCAAGAGCATCCTTGTCAGGCCTTGGCTGACGTGCTAACAATCACAGAGCATATAGGTCCAGGTGGTGAGGTTGAGTTGGCTTATGTGGGCGATGCAAATAATGTTGCTGCCAGCTTGGCTATTGCCGTTTCCTCAGTTGGCATGAATTCCAGATTTATCTTCCCGCGTGGATATACTATGCCTGAATCAATTATATCTGAGGCGCGTGCTCGGGCAATCAAGTCAAAAGCAAAATTTCTAATTACTAGTGACCCTGCTTCCTCACTTGCGGGAGTTAATGTTGTGTATACCGATGTTTGGGTCAGTATGGGGCAAGAAGCACAGTCAGGACAGAGGATAGCGGATTTTGATGGGTACCAGATTGATTCTGCCATGATGTCTTTAGCAGCACCTGATGCCATTTTTATGCATCCTATGCCTGCGCATTACGGAGAAGAGGTCCCGGAACGATTCTTGATAGATTATCCACGATCAGTTACCTTCGACCAAGCAGAGAACAGGTTGCATGTGCAAAAAGCACTAATTGCATCCATCTTGCAAGATACGCTATGAGTGAGTCGTTATGAATGTCTCTTCGGTTGCAAAATTTGACGGCGATACACCGGTCGTTGCGATAGTTGGCCGACCTAATGTGGGAAAATCTACACTGTTCAATAGATTGATCGGATATCGACACGCTATAGTTTCTGATGTAGCTGGTACCACTCGGGATAGGGTTATGGGAAGGGTGCAATGGGACAACACGAATTTTCTCCTTGTTGATACAGGGGGTCTAGATTTTGACATTAGTTCTGAGCTTGATGCACAAGTCCAATCTCAGGTGAATGTGGCAATTGAGGATGCTGACTGTATCGTTCTTTTGACGGATTGTGTTGATGGGCTAACTCCCACTGATATTGCAGTTGGAGAAATTTTAAGAAGATCTAATAAGCAGGTCATCTTGACTGTCAACAAAGTAGACAACCCATTGAGATCTCATAACGTCTACGAATTTTACCAATTGGGGCTTGGGGATCCTATTCCTATTAGTGCTTATCACAAAATAGGTATGGATGAGTTTATGGGAACGTTGGTTGACAACATTCCCCATTATCCTGGAGTTACCTATGATCCGGATAATCTGCGGCTATCAATCGTTGGTAGAACAAACGTAGGAAAGTCAAGCCTAGTCAATTCAATAGTGCAAGAGGAAAGAGTAGTTGTAAGCGATCAGGCTGGAACAACAAGAGACCCGGTTGATACAGTGATAGATTACGACGAACGTTCAGTGATTCTGGTTGATACAGCAGGTATAAGGCGTCGCGGAAAAATTGAACAGGGTATTGAAAAATATAGTGTTATCAGATCCATGAAATCTATAGGTCGATCTGACGTGTCAGTACTAGCGATAGACGCCCGTGACCCAATGAGTGCTCAGGATTTGCATATAGCAGGGGATGTTTTATCAAGCTTTGTTGGTATGGTAGTAGCCGTCAACAAATGGGACCTTGTGGAAGATAAGGAAACAGCTAAAGCAGAGTATCTGGAGTGGATTGAAGGTCAGTTGCGATTTGCACCATATGTTCCCATAATTTTTTGTTCGGCTCTGACGGGTGACGGCATTGACGAGTTGATGAGTACTTCTTTTGAGGTGTTTGAGCAACGAATGAAAGTAATTCCTGAAACCGACCTTCAAGAATTACTTTTTGATGCGTTAGCTAAACATCCTCCTCCTGGACTGGGGCGACGAACCTTGAAAATATATGACTTACTGCAAATAGGAGTTAACCCGCCAGCGTTTTCATTTTCTGTTAATAATCCTGCCTATATGCATTTTTCATACAAGCGATACCTTGAAAATGAGATACGCAGGAAATTTGGCTTCGTAGGAAATCATTTACAGCTGCGCTTTCATCGTAGAGGAGAGCAGTGATGGGGATAGGAGAATCAACGGACAGCCAGCTAGTAGTATTTATTGCGTATATGATGATTCCTTTGGCTTACTTACTGGGCGCTTTACCTTCGGGATATATTATAGGCAGAATCTCAAAGGGTATCGACATCCGTGAACACGGTAGCGGTAAAACAGGCATGTCTAACGTTCTGAGATTGATAGGAAAAAAAGCTGCAGTTTTAGTATTGCTAATTGACTGTTCAAAGGGGGCACTTGCTGTCTTTCTAGCTCAATTGCTAGTAGAGAACCCTGTGGTGCTTGTTTCTGTGGCGATAGCTGTATTGTTTGGGCATAATTATTCCGTGTTTATTAGGTTTCATGGAGGAGCGGGCGTTCTAACTGGGGTAGGAACTCTATTTGCGTTTGTTCCCCTAGCGGGAATTGTTGCTGCCGTGGTAGGTGGGTTAGTGATCTTAATTTTTCGCTATATGTCTCTTGGATCAATGGCTGGAACCCTTGCTGCATTCGTGACAGCTGCATATCTATGGGCATTCAATGATCATGAAGCAACTGCAACTATTTACATTGCCATGGGTGCTAGCCTAATATTCTTTCGGCATAAAGAGAATATTTATAGGCTTATCTCTGGCACAGAACCTAAGCTAGCGAGCTTCTCGAGGTGACTTCAGCCCATTCATTTTGGGATATCGTATAACTAAGGATAAAATGACTATGGCTGCAGGTATGACCAATATTGCTGTGGTGGGAAACACTACTTGGGGTACCACTTTAGGTATCATGCTTGCTCGCAATGATGTTCCTGTTACGTTATTGTGTCGAAATCCTGATGACGTTGAATTGATGTATCGTGACCGACAGAATAGGCGGTTTCTTCCTGGTATTGAGCTGCCAGAAAATTTGCAAGTAACTGCTGATTGGGAACAGACTATTGGCCGCAGTGAGCTTATTTTGTTTGCTGTTCCGTCGAAGACCTTGCGACAGAATGCAAAGGCTGTGTCCTCCTCAATTTCGTCCCCCGTCGTTATCATTAGCGCTACAAAGGGGCTAGATCCTAATACAGGCATGAGGATGACCGCTATTTTGGCTGAAGAGATTAACCCCAAGTATGTGAAGGCATTAGCGGCGATATCAGGCCCCAATCTTGCTAAAGAGATAGCACAAGGTAAGCCTGCAACAGCGGTAATAGCTTCAGAGGATTTTTCAGTCGCTGAGGAGTTGTCTAATTTGTTTAGATCTCCGATATTTCGCGCATATGCTAGCCATGACATTATTGGGGTAGAACTTGCTGGTGCGATGAAGAATGTAATCGCGCTAGGCGCAGGGGTGTGCGATGGGCTTAACTATGGGATTAATGCCAAATCTGCGTTTATTAATCGTGGTTTAGCGGAGCTTATGCGCCTAGGAGTAGCCTTGGGGGCGGATGCATTAACATTTTCAGGACTTGCTGGTTTAGGGGATATTATGGCAACTAGTTTCAGCCCGCTCAGTCGGAATAGGGGGGCAGGAGAAAGTATTGCTAGTGGCAAGGCGGTGAGTGAGGTCCTTGGTGATTCCTTGAATGTAATTGAGGCCTTTGAGACTGTGCCAGCTTGTCTTCGGCTAGCAGAATCAGCAGGAATCGATATGCCAATTACTGCAGCAGTTTCTAGGATATTATTTGATGGAGCAGATCCTGAAGAAGTCGCTAGGACCCTTATGTCGCGTGAAGGATACGAGGAATGGCGAGGGCTTGTGTAGTTTAGAGTTCTTGTAGATTCTACTTGGATATATCCGACGGTTTGTTGGGTATCAGACAGTTGGACTTAGCAAAACGACCTTTCTTTCAGCCGGTAAGCTGGTATCTGTTACTTGTAGCCTGCTAATCGCTGGTTCTTGTTGGTATCCTAACTCCTCCAGAAATTTTTCAGATGTCTCCAACGATATATTTGTAGACGGAGTTTTATAATGCATTGGTATTATGATTTTGGGCTCGGTAAGATTTACTATTCTTGCTGCTTGCTGCGGATTCATCGTTCCTACATCACCTGCAGGAACGAACAGAACGTCAGCGTGATTTAATTCTTCTAGCGTTCGGGAAGAAGGGATTTCTCCCAAGTTGCCTAGGTGTGCGATAGTTAGTTGGTCCATCTCTATGATAGTTATTAAGTTTCGCTGAGGGTCTCCTGAATCTGTCCTCAAAGTTGATGCGATTGATCTGATGTAGGTTCCCCCTATATCGTATTCACCAGGGGTTTGCACTACGTAGCCACTTCCTGGAACATCCTCTACGTTAGAGTGATTAGGTTTATCGTTGCTACTAATTGTTATATCTGCTTCAGGGAATTGATCCGTGTCCCCGATCTCAGCAGAATATGGATCCGTGAGTACGGTGGAAGTCTCTCCTTTTAGTATGAAGCAAGAGTGGTTCATCCAAACGATTTCCATATAAATCCTTTCGTATGTCGGTCACCACTTAGATCGTATCACGTTAATCCCATGTGTGATGCATGAATAGCTTACTTCAAGTGGTGGTTTGTGTGTTTCCGGCCATGAGCACTCGAAAAATGTGATCTTCTCTTGACTATCATATCCCTAGTCTCCATGTTGGATGGATATCAAGTGATATATCAGACGATAGAGATGGATCATGTTCAAGTTTTTGGTGTGCACAGGCAGCAATCATTGCCCCGTTATCTGTACAAAGTATCGGAGGCGGGACGATGACTGGAAGGTCAATAGTTGATTTAGTTTGCTCTCGGAGCAGTGAGTTAGCTGCAACTCCACCCCCTAGAATAATACCGTTTGCATTATAAGTTTGAGCAGCCTGCAATACTCTTGACACAAGAGATGTCACTATTGCTTCCTGAAAACCTCCGGCCAGTTCGGATATTAATGATTCTGAGGGAGGTGTTGAATTCGGTGGATATAAGCCGAGGATTTTAGCCCGATTGAGGATCGCTGTTTTAAGTCCACTGAAACTGAAGTCTAGGGGGTTACCACTTTTAAAATGCGCCTGTGAAAATTGTTCTTTGGAACGGCGTGTAGGAGCAACCCTTTGTATAGCAGGTCCTCCAGGGAATCCCAATCCAAGCACTCGTGCTGCTTTATCAAAGGCCTCACCGGCCGCATCATCCCGAGTTTTCCCAAGAAGGGTGTACTTGCCATGCCCTTCCATGAGTAACAAGTCGGTATGCCCCCCAGAGGCAATTAAACATACTAAAGGGAAGCCCATGTCCTTCGCAGGATCGTTTCTCTCTAACCATGCAGCATATATATGTCCTTCTAGGTGATTGATTCCAATCAGCGGCGTATCGGTACTTGAGGCAAGGGCTTTTGCGAAGTTGACCCCAATCATTAATGACCCAGCCAATCCTGGCCCATTAGTTACACTTATTGCGTCAAGGTCTTCGATTTTGGTGTTGGCATCAGAAAGAGCTTTAAGCACTGTTGGCCCGATATTGATGACGTGCTGTCTAGATGCTAATTCTGGAACTATGCCTCCATGGGGGGCATGTATGTCTACCTGCGATGCGATAATATTAGATACGATAGTATTTCCATTGTCGACTACCGAAACTGCCGTTTCATCACACGAAGATTCTATACCTAATATCCTGCTCATCAAAGTCCTTTCCCATCCTGATGTCGATCAAGATGGAACATGTTATTACGGCTTACTGAATGATATCAAATTAGTCGATACAATTATAACAAGCAGCAGTCCTGTGCGTAGATAAATTGTGGCTGTATCTTGAAGCATTTCATTACTAAGGCTTCGTGTAGATCCGAAATAGAGTGGTTCGTTTGTTATCTCATACCGTAACCCTTGAGTTGAAACTCCGGTTACGTTCTTATCCATAGGGATTAATGAGATGGAAGCGTGTTGCTTCCCACATATTATATTGCTGTCGCTTGCTGTGAGAACATAGGCTGTCTTATCGCTATCCATCATGCGTATATCAATCCCGTTCTCTGAGAAAGAAGCTAGTTGAAAAAAATGGGATATTGCATGGTCAACTCTGCTATCTCCTGAGAATCCAGCTAGCAAATAGATGCGGCTAGCCCCAAGATTTACAGCCTCCCTTATAGCTATTTCTCCATCGGTCATGTCTTTTTCTTTTGGGAATGACATGATGCGCCATCCTAACTTACGGGCTTGGCTCAGGTTTGTACTATCAACGGAATCATAATCTCCAACACATATGAGTGGGGTTATGCCCAAATTCAGACAGTGTGTTACTCCATGATCAGCCGCGATAATGAAGTCGGATTCGGAGGTTAGGGATTCGATCCAATCTCCAGAATCTAATTTGCCCCCTAGGAAAATGGTGGCAGTTTTTCCATGTATCTTTGAATTCGTAGCCATTAATATTTAGTGAAACGCCTTTTGTTTGATAGAAAGTGATCAAGGATTTGTGGGACAGAGGTTGTAGGTAAGTTATCGATAATAGGTGCCGATTGTATCACATTTAGGGGCTATGCCTTTTGTCCTTGGATAGGCTCACAAAAATCGACGTTTGTATAATCCTAAACTCTTTCACGGGGTTGATCCTATGTTGTATACTCTCCGAGGTTCTCTTTGTGAAATAATATCACCTGATGCAGGATTGCGATTGGCGGGAACCAGATGATGAGTTCGCTGTAAATTTAAGGAGAGTTCACGGATGCCAGCGTTATTGGTTCTTGGAGGGTCCTGGGGGGATGAAGGGAAAGGGAAGATAATTGACTATCTCGCTGCAGACGCAGATGTGGTAGCCCGGTTCTCTGGCGGAAACAACGCAGGACATACGGTCATTAATGATAAGGGAGAATTCAAATTACATTTGCTCCCTTCCGGAATTTTTTGGCCACAAACAGCTTGTGTCATTGGGAACGGTGCAGTTGTCGATCCGGAAGTCCTAATTTCTGAAATTAGTGAACTAACTTCGCAAGGAATTGACGTAAGTCGGCTGACAGTTAGTGATCGGGCTCATTTAATTATGCCATATCACGTTTTATTAGATAACCTTGAGGAAGCAGCGAGAGGCGCTGCTTCAATTGGCACTACTGGGCGCGGAGTCGGGCCTGCATACGTAGATAAAACCTCTAGATTGGGCGTTCGGGCTGTAGATTTACTTGATCTGGATCAGTTGCGGCCAAGGTTAGAGGGCATCCTCAATAACAAAAATCAAATTATAGAAAAGATATATGGCGGTGATCCGATATTGATGGAAGATATCTGGAGCCAGTGCGAGAAATGGAGCCAGATTCTCATCCCATATATAGGTAACGCTGGAGGTATTATCCGGGATGCATTTCGTGAAAATAAGGTGGTTTTACTGGAAGGTGCTCAGGGAGCATTGCTAGACTTAGATCATGGTACCTACCCGTATGTGACTTCCTCTAATCCGACAGTGGGAGGCGCAGTGACAGGCCTTGGGTTGTCTCATAAAAGCATATCTTCGGTGGTTGGGGTCTTTAAGGCATATACTACTCGTGTGGGTGCTGGTCCGTTTCCAACCGAGTTACTTGACTCTACAGGCGAGGAGATACGAGAGCGTGCATGGGAGTACGGATCCACTACCGGTAGACCCAGAAGGTGTGGTTGGTTTGATGGCGTAGCAGCTCGCTACAGTGCAGAACTAAACGACTATACTTCTATTATCCTGACTCGTCTTGATATTTTGGATGGGTTTGAGATGGTCAGGGTGTGCGTTGGGTACCAAGTTGATGGGAATGTGGTGGAAGGTTTTCCTACAGATACCGATGTGCTTGCTCGATGTGAGCCGATATATGAGGACCTTCCTGGATGGAAGGAGCCAACAGCTGGTGCTACTGATATGAGCCAGATTCCCAACGAAGCGCAAAATTATATAAGACGCCTTGAGCAGATTATTGGCAAGTCAGTAAGTGTGGTTTCTACAGGACCGAGTAGAGAGCAGACCTTGAGGACCGATGTGCAGTTGTAGGCGTCTCTCATGTTTTATGGCATAACTGCCGTTGAACACAGGCGCATAATTGTTAGGGAGTTTGTATGTCGATGGTACATGCAGCCAGTATTTCATCTAGTTTTCTAGCCAGATCAGGATCCATTTCCGTCAGTGGGAGACGAGTTGGTCCCACCGGAAACCCTATTTTATTCAGGGCGTATTTAACCGGTATTGGATTGGACATCCAGAACAGTCCAGTGAATAAAGGCATCAAATCGAGATGTTTCACTTGAGCGGCAGCAACGTCCTCATCAAGCGTTAGCTGTATGATTTCTTTAATTTGGTTGCCCACCAGATGTGAAGCTACGCTAATGACTCCATAGCCTCCAAGTGACACGAGGGGATACGTATCACTATCATTGCCACTCCAAATTTTGAAGTCAGTATGAGTGGATGTGTGGATTCGCGCAATTTGCGCTAGATCTCCACTGGCTTCCTTTATCCCTATGATATTGTCGATTTCGCTTAAACGCACAGTGGTATCAGATTCCAAATTTGTTATTGTGCGGCTAGGGACGTTGTACAATATACAAGGTAAGCTTGTGCTGGAGGCTATAGCCTTAAAGTGTTGGTATAGTCCTTCTTGTGGTGGTTTGTTGTAATAAGGTACGACTAGGAGCAATCCATCGACACCTATGGCTTCTGCCTCTTTGGCTAAATCAATACTCTCACTTGTACTGTAGTTACCTACCCCTGCTATTATCTGCCCTGTTGTTCCCAACTCCTCGCGTATTTCCTGAAACAATCGAAGTTTTTCGTCAGTTGTTAGTGTAGGGGATTCTCCTGTGGTTCCAGAGACTACCAGTCCATCACTTCCGGATGCGATCAGGTGTGAGGCTAGTGTCCTGCTTTGCTGGTAATCTAGTCTCATGTTTTCTTCAAATGGGGTTACCATGGCGGTTAGCACTCGGCCGATTTGACTCATGACTCTCTCCTAGGTTGTAGATGTATCCCGAGATAATTCAAGTCACCAAAAGTTGCGGTTATTTAGGTGGGATTAACCGAGTTTATTTTATTTTGACCACTATCAGGCGCATTGTATCAAACAATACGCACTACGTCTTGTCTGCAGCTACTATCCGGAGCTTTGATGATCATTGCTACATTTCGTCGGCTAACTTTGGTGTTGATGCCAATCCTACCTGCATTTTTAGGGTATTTAGCGGATCCAGTTTTTTTGCAATAGCTTTTCAGCCAATTGGATAGCATTTAGCGCAGCTCCTTTTCTTAGGTTATCACTTGCTATCCATGCAGCTAGTCCATTCTGATTTGAGGCGTCGCTACGGATGCGTCCAATAAGAACATCATCCATTCCAGTGGCTGTTACTGGCATTGGGTATATATTGTTTTCTGGTTCATCTAAAACTGAGAGACCAGGATACTTGCTAAAAAGTTCACGAGCGCGAGTAGGACTTATCGGTGTTTCCATGTCTACGTGAACGGCTTCACTGTGGGTGATTTCTACTGGAACTCTTACGCAGGTAGACGACACAAGTAAGTCCGGAAGTTCGAGTATTTTACGAGTTTCGTTTCGCATTTTCCACTCTTCTTTGGTATAGCCATTTTCTAGGAATGAGTCGATTCTAGGTATGACGTTGAATGCTAGAGGGTCGTCATTGGTTTGACTGCTCGTGTTTGTGCTGGTTTTGGAGTTGCTAGATAGGAGGGCATCTTCAGCCTGGGCACGTAGCGTTTCAATGCCGGCTCTGCCAATGCCAGAAACTGATTGATATGTGTCAGCGATGACGCGGGTTATTCGTGTTTCGGAGCGTAACGCGTCTAGCATCATAACTAGTGGAGTGGTGGAACAATTTGGTATAGCTATGATTCCTTCATGCGATTCCATAGCAGCGAGGTTAACTTCTGGTACCACTAGAGGTACAGCAGGATCCATCCGGAATACTGAACTATCATCTATTACCACACACCCTGCTTTTTGTGCTATTGGAGCTAACTCAAGGCTAATGTCTCCTCCAGCAGATATGAACACAATATCGATATTATCAAAACACCCAGGGCTGATTTTCTCGACGACAAGAATTTCTCCCTTGAAAACAATTTCTTTGCCTTCCGATTTTGGAGATGCGAAGAGGCGTACTGTATCTGCTGGGAAGGCCCTTGTTTCCATCAGGCTGAGAAACACTTTACCAACGGCTCCAGTTGCCCCGACTATGCCAATTGAGCAAGATTGCATCACTAAAATCCTTTCTATTGCAGTCCGATAATAGGTTCCAGTCCGATAGTGACTTGTTTGTTGTGCTGAACGTAGTGTATCGCTTGGATTACTCCGGGCATATAGCATTCCCTACTGAGGGTATCGTGACTGAGGCTAAGGGTCTGTCCTTGTATGCCTAAGATGATTTGGTGATGAGCAAGCCGTCCTGGCATTCTTACACTATGTATAGATATATTATTCATATCCCCGCCTCGAGTTTCAGGAATTGGCTCCCTGTCAGGTATGGGGCGGGTGAAGTTGGACGACCTATTAGACTGTAGAGCAGATGCTAAACTGATTGCGGTGCCGGATGGGCTGTCTACTTTAGCTTCATGGTGCATTTCTATAATATCTGCGTATGAGAAGTATTGTCCCGCTAGTCTGGCTAGATATGTTAATACAACCGCTCCCAACGCAAAATTTGACGCTAGGACTACTCCGATATCGTAGTCCTTAGATATCTGTTCAATTTCTTGGTTGTGTTCATCGGTAAAGCCCGTAGATCCTATTACCACGTCTATCCCATGTGGTGCTGCTTGCCGGATAGCTTTCATAGCAGCGTCAGCGTTTGTGAAGTCGACCAAAACACTTGGGGAGTGACCTAGGTGGGTAGCTTTTTGGATAGCTTCTTCTATAGCAGTGCTATGCGGCATTGAGGATCCGTTCGGTAGATCAATGACAGACAATGCGGAGTTTCTGGAGATGCCGCCGGCAGGTAGCATGTCTGGGTCATCCCAGAGAGCTTTTACTACTTCCGTTCCCATCTTGCCTGTTGCTCCATGTACTAAGACATTTGATACCATGATCATGCCTCTCTTGTGTTAGGTGCGCTACATAGACGATTGTGCGATTAGGTGCCCTGGACTTATCAAAATGAGGGCAACAGCACCCTAGATGAGACTAGTATAATCCATTTTCAGGCGTCGACCCACTTCGTCCAGAGATGGTGGACTCAATCGAGTAATGCTTTGCGTGACAGGTTAACTCTACCTTGTGCATCAATTTCTTTTACTTTTACTTCGATTTGGTCTCCTATAGAGAGCACATCTTCGACTGAGGAAACGTGTTCGTGGGAGATTTCACTGATATGTACTAGACCATCCTTGCCTGGCAGGATTTCTACGAAAGCGCCAAAATTCATGATCCTTACCACTTTACCCAAATATGTTGCGCCAACTTCAACATCTTGAGTTAAGGCCCGGACGCGTGCCATTGTTTGTTCTAGGCTAGTGGCATCTGCAGACATGATAGTGACGATTCCAGAATTGTCCACATCAACTGTTACATTATATGCTTCGCTGATGGAGCGTATTGTTTTACCTCCTGGACCTATGAGGGCCCCAATTTTTTCCGTTGGTATCGATACGCGTTCAACTCTCGGTGCATGGGGACTTAGGTCCTCACGGGATGTGCTCAAGGTTTGTTTCATATTTGACAGAATTTCATATCGGGCTGTCTTTGCTTGAGTCAGGGCTTGAGTCATTATTTCTATGGTTATTCCCTTGACCTTTATATCCATTTGTAGCGCGGTTACACCAGATTCGGTTCCAGCGACCTTGAAGTCCATATCGCCAAGGTGATCTTCGAGACCTTGGATATCAGTCAATACTTGGAACTTACCATCCTGATATATGAGTCCCATAGCAATCCCAGCAACTGGAGATTTGATTGGCACCCCAGCATCCATTAGGGCTAGACTGCTAGCGCACACACTGGCCATTGATGTACTGCCATTTGAACTCATTACTTCAGATACTATTCGGATAGTATATGGGAAGGCATCGCGATCTGGAACCACGGCGAGCAGCGCTCGTTCAGCTAGATTACCATGACCAATTTCTCTCCTACCAGTGCCAAGCCGACCGACCTCTCCAGAGGCATACGGCGGCATATTGTAGTGATGTAGGAATCTTTTGCGATCAACTGGGTTCAGGGTATCCAATTTTTGTTCCGCAGCCAGAGAACCTAGTGTTGCGATTGATAGGACTTGAGTCTGTCCGCGAGTGAATAGTCCGGAGCCGTGGGTTCGCGGAAGTAGACCTGCCTCGGAATCTAATGAACGAATCTGGGTGGTTGCTCGACCATCCGGTCGGACTTGTTCGTTCAATATTCGATCTCGAATTATTTCCTTTTCAATAGAGTGTATGTAACCTGAAATTTCTTGATGAATTTCTTCTTGCTCAACTTTGGACTTCGTTTCGTCAGCTAGTGTAGATAGGTGAGCATCTCGCAATTCGTTGTCTTGATTATTGACGACTATGGATTTAATTTGATCACGCAAATCTGTAGGAAGGTAATCGGCCAGACGATCACCACCAGGACCCTCATCGCTCAGTGCCAATTTTTCTTTTCCTAACGCTTCCCTAATTTGGTTTTGCATTTCGATGACGCTGTTGTTAGTTGTTTGGGCAATTGCTATACCTTCAAGTATTTCTGTTTCGCTTACTTCTAAACAGCCAGCCTCAACCATTACGACTGCGTCGCTTGTGCCAGACACAACCAAGTCTAGGCTACTCTTTTCGAGTTGTTCGAAAGTTGGATTCACAACATAAAGCCCGTCCACTATTGCAACGCGTGTTGAGCTGACAGGACCCTCAAAGGGTATGTCGGAAAGGGTCAGGGCGGCGGATGCGCCGATTGTTCCTAGGGTATCCATTGGATGATTTTGATCCGTGGATAATGTTGTGATAACTACATGGATGTCGTTATGAAATGTTTTCGGAAATAATGGCCGCAACGCGCGATCAGTGAGGCGCATAGCTAATATTGCCTCGGAACTAGGTCTGCCTTCTCTACGAAAGAAACTTCCAGGTATTTTGCCTGCTGCGTATAGTCGTTCTTCTAGGTCAACTGTAAGTGGTAGGAAATCAATACCTGCCCGCGCGGATTTTGACCTTGTGACGGTTACGAGTATAAGTGACTCTCCATATTTTACCGTTACAGATCCGCTTGCTTGCTGGGCCAATTTGCCCGTCGTGATAGTTAATTCGCTATCGCCGATTTCGCGTCGGAAACTTTGTTCCATCCCCAAGTACCCCCTTGCTTGATTTGCATGCAAAGATGACGGGGCGAAGCATTGTGCTGCGCGGAGCAGCTTAGTGGTGACTTAGCGTCTCAGACCCAACCGTGCGATCAAAGTTCGGTATCGTTCAGCGCTTTCTTTACTTAGGTATCTAAGTAACCTGCGCCGTCGTCCGACCAACTTGAGTAGGCCGCGACGTGTTGAGTGATCGTGGCGGTGGTTTCTAAGGTGGTCTGTCAGCTCAGAAATGCGAGCTGTCAGGATCGCGACTTGGACCTCGATCGAGCCAGTGTCGCCAGAATGCGTCTGATTCTGACTTATGATGTCTCCCTTTATAGCGCTATCCAAAACCTTACTTGCCTCTTACTAATCTCTCTGATTATGCAGTTTCTCACTATAACAGAGTAGGGAATGACAATCAATAGTGTTAATCCCGCTACTCAAGTTCGACGATTATATCCCCACCAGATACGGTGCTACCTTCCTGCGCATGAATTGTTTTGACCGATCCGGGTACAGAGGTTCGTATGCTCTGCTCCATTTTCATTGCTTCTAGAATGCATATTTCGTCATTTGCCAACACTTTTTGACCTATGGCAACTGAGATTCGAGATAATCTGCCGGTCATTGGCGCGGTGATAGTTTTGGGGTCTGTTATACGTCCTGAGGCGCTATTATTTGTCTCGATAGTGGCTCTGTCAGCGGCACTTCCTAGCCTGATTGCCGAGGAGATTGTGTATTTTGGTCCCCTGAGGGTCACTGGGGGTTTGATGCCAGACACTTGGACGTCCATCGGTTGTCCATTAACACGAACGAACATATTTGAGCCATTGATTTCTAGAAATTCGATAATATATTGTTCTTGATCGACTGTTATCCTGATTTGCTTTACCATTTACTCTTCTCGATTTCCCTACTCCGAAATTGCATGGATCTTGTCTCGTGCTTCCACCCTGAAGCCTTGGGAGTATTGATTGCTTCATTTTTCTTAAGATCTCGTAGAGCACTGATAATAGCTATAGCCATATTTTGATTAAGTGCATTCGGACCAGATACAGTTATGGGGGTGCCGGGTATAGAAAAGCGATTCCAGCGTTCATCAATCTTCAAGGAATCGAGCATTTTGGTATGGTAGGTTCCTAGTATGAATTCTTGATTTCGTAGCACGGCTAGTATTAGGGGTATATTATTCACTACCCCTACGGTTGATGTGTCTTCCAGGGCAGAACGCATTTTGTGTATGGCTTCATCTCTGTTTTTCCCCCAAACTATTATTTTTGCCATTAGGGGTTCGTAATGGGAGCTCACTTCATAGCCGGGGAATAGGGCGTGGTCGACTCGAACCCCGTTGCCTTTTGGTAAATTGACGCTCGACAATATTCCTGCCTGTGGCATCATGCTGTGGGGATCTTCGGGGTAAATGCGACACTCAATTGAATGTCCGTGCCGATTGATGTTTTCCTGTGACACATCTAAAACCTCGTTTGCTGCG
>MDTE01019916.1_pt1 | contig 30498 bp, 22 predicted proteins | sample 811231 | NCBI WGS metagenome assembly MDTE01 (sample SAMN05326651, study PRJNA326480) | marine metagenome | isolation source: seawater | place: Indian Ocean: Red Sea | collected 2010 | reverse complement strand
GTTGTCATCACCGTCGGCGATATCCGCCGGTATATTCTGCAAGTCGGCCCAATCGCCGCTCTTGGCGATCGCTACCAGATCCGCATCCAGGGCGTAGCCATTATTGGCCACAAAAGCGTCCACCTCGGCCTCCGACAACTGCGTATTCAGGTCGGCGTTGGTATGGCACACCCACGCGCTACCATCCCACTTGGCCACCTGATCCGTCGCACAACTCAATGCGGCCAGGGTATCGGTATTCGAGTCAAGATCGTTCGCGCAGATCCAGTTGGTACCATCCCAGCTGGGGATCTGCCCGGGATTACAGCTCAAGGAGCTGAACGAACCATCCGCGGCCTTGCAAGCCCAGATAAGTCCAAGCCATTCCGGCACCGAACCGGCCGGGCACATCATGCTCATCAGAGTATCGTCGTCACCATCGACGATTCCAGCCGGCACGTTCAGTAGATCCGCCCAGTCACCGCTCTTGGCGATCGCTGCCAGATCTGCCTCCAGGGCAAAACCATTATTGGCCACAAAGGCGTCAACTTCGGCCTCTGACAGCTGCGTATTCAGGTCGGCGTTGGTATGGCAAACCCAAGCACTACCATCCCATTTGGCCACCTGATCCAGCGCACAGCTCAGTCCCGCCAAGGTGTCGGTGTTGTCATCACCATCGGCTATATCCGCAGGGATATTCTGTAAGTCCGCCCAATCTCCGCTCTTGGCGATCGCCGCCAAATCCGCATCGAGGGCATAGCCGTTATTGGCCACAAAAGCGTCGACCTCGGCTTCCGTCAGCTGTGTATCCAAATCAACATTGGTGTGGCAGATCCACGCGGCACCATCCCATTTGATCACCTGATCAACCGTACAAACGAGTGCGCCAACCACATCATCATCCCCATCGGCGATGTCCGCAGGTACATTCTGCAGGTCGGCCCAATCTCCACTCTTCGCGATGGCGGCCAGGTCTGCATCCAGTGCATACCCGTTGTTATCGGCAAAGGCGTCGACTTCTGCCTCCGTCAAAATCACATCGTCCGCACAGATCCAATCCAATCCATCCCAGATCACCGTCTGGTTGCTGGTACATTTCACCGGGTTGAAGGAATCGCTAATCGTACGACAGGCCCATTCGCCCAGGGTGGGACGGAATTCGAGGGTTTCATCCGGTTCGCACAAGATCGAAGGGAGCGTATCCGTATCCACATCGTCCTGGCAGGACCAGCTGATACCATCCCATTTGGCCACCTGGTCGGTGGCACAAACCAGCTTGGCGACCACATCCGAATCGACCTTACATTCCCAGGCGACGCCGTTCCATTTCGGCAGCTCGTCGAACTGACAGGTCAATGCTCCTAGAGAATCCAAGTCGGTACTACAGCTCCATATGGAACCGTCCCATTTCGCGATCTCGTCCGGGCCGCAGGCCAGACTGGTCAACGAATCTGTATCTGGCGTACAGCTCCAACTGGTGCCATCCCATTTCGCGATCTCCCCGGGTAGACAGTCCACCGTACGGACGGATCCATCGAGCGCCGTACAAACCCAGTTGGGACCGATGGTTCCCAGGGTCTCCCCGGGATCACACAACATCTCCATCAAGGTATTCTGGTCGGCGTCCTTACCGCAGACCCATCCGGTCGGGGTCCATTTCGGTACCTGGTCATCGATACATAGCAATCCGCCAAGAGAATCTTCATCGGCCACACATTGCCACCCGGTCCCCATCCACTTCCCGATCTGTCCCACACCACAGACGAGGGAGCCCATGGTATCCGCGTCGGATTTACAGCCCCAACTCACGCCATTCCATTTGGGTATTTCAGTGGGCGCACAGGCTAATGCTCCGACGGTGTCGACATCTTCCGCACAATTCCAGATCGCGCCTGCCCATTTCGCGACCTGCCCAAAAGCACAGGAGAGATCGCCAACCGTGTCCGCATCGGCTCGACACTGCCATCCGGTCAACGTCCATTGTGGAACCTGCCCCTCCACACAGACGAGTTTCCCCAGGGTGTCCTGGTCAATCTCACATGTCCACGCCGTACCATTGAACTTCGGAGAATCTCCAAAGGAACAGGGTAAACTGTTCAGCGTATCTGTGTCGGTATCGATATCGTCTTGGCACCGCCAGGCCACACCATCGAATTTGGCGACCTGCCCATTCGTACAGACCATCGAGGCCAGAGTGTCCGCGTCGTCCTTGCATTCCCACGCAGTCCCCGTCCAATGAATGATCCGGTTGGGGGGGCAAGACATACTGCCAAGACTATCCACATCCTCCGAACAAGCCCAGAATACGCCATTCCATTTGGCGATCTCGTTCGATGAACAGGTTAGTGAGGCCACCGTGTCCTTATCGTCCTGGCATTCCCAGGCTGCACCATTAAAGCGTGGAACCTTATCCGCCGCACAATCCATCGAGTTGAGAACATCGTCATCGTGGGCGCAGGCCCACATCATGCCATTCCATTTGGCAATCTGCCCTACCCCACAGACCAGACTGGCCACCGTGTCCGCGTCGGCCTGACAAATCCAGGCAATGCCATTGTACTTTGCAATCTGACCGCCCTCGCACACCAGAACACTAAGGGTGTCCAGGTCACCATCCGCAAGATCGGGAGGAACGCCCGTCAGATCGCTGAAGTCACCACTGAAGACCGAACCAGTCTCGTAGCCATGTGCCTCAAGGTAACCGTCCAGGTTCGCATCATTGATATACTCTCCGTCACTCAAAAAAGAGGCCAACTCGTCGTCCGTCACACATACATTGCCTACATCATCATAGGTCACGAAATCCTCGGGAACCTGCCCTCCCAACATCGCCGCATCATCGGCAAGGTCGGAGCGAAGAGCGGACTTGGCCTGCAATGCAAACGCCGCAGATGCAAAGCTATGTCGGGGCTCCATCTCGCCGGGCTCCCAACTTCCCCAGGGCCCACGCATAACAACTTCCACGCCCAGATGCGTCGTCTCATCAAGCTGCGTACCATCGATGGGTTTGGTGCTTCCGAGCACCACATTGAAGCTTCCATAGTTGAGACTGATGGAATAATGGGTCTCCTCCCAGAATGGCGTGCCGCCCTGGGCCTGGCTGTACAGTCGGAAGGTCACATCGTATTGGTATTCTGGACAATCGGTTGGGCTCGGACAATGTGCGGGTTCCCCCTCTTCGTTGGTCAAATAGCCCTGGTAATGCAGAGTCTCTGGGACAGCGGCCGAGACCGCACTGGGCATCAGCCAGATAAACATACAGACGCTGACCCACCAGAACCCAAACCGATTCATCGCTTCTCTCCTCGGAACGCCTTCGCTCCAGGTGCATGATACCGCACCCATCCCATCAATATTTCAACTGCTCGAAGCCGGTCGGCCGAAGGTGTACGGGTTCCGTGCAGACAAGTTTCAGTCGGGGATACAACTGGAACCCGTCCAAGCCGATTCTGCACAGACAACCTCAGAACCTGGGACGACATGGCTGATAGTGTACGTCATACAGGTCTATACATTCAAAGAATTGTTACCGTTTTTCACCGCGCGCGCGTGTACACACGCATAGAGAGAGCGCAGATTCCTGGAATTTGTTCGTCCTGGAAGCACCGAAAACGTAACCCATTGCATCGAATTGTCTCCACCACACACACCGCAACGCAGACAGATTCTTGCTAAGAAAAAAAATAAAGATGTGGTGAGTTCCGGATGTGAAATAGCGGGCGAATCGCAGTCTTCGCTGGACTTTCGGTCGGTAGTGAAGTATCCCGCCCATGCTCGGAACACGCCCGTGGGGGGCTATAGGACAGAGATGGCTCGCTGGCTACCAACATTGATTTTTGTGGTATGTCTCAACGCAAATTGCGCAGACTCCAGGTCTTCGTCGGTGGACAGCACCGACAGTCTTGGGACCGATATTACGACCGCGGTAGAGCTCGCCCCCTGTGACGACTACGTAGGTGGTCCCATTCCAATGTCTACGGATATCGCGGTAGAGGCCTTCCCCAATTACGATGAGGAATTGGCAGCGCTGGATCTAAGTTCTCTACCGGAGGACATCGACCTATCTACGGAGGATTCCCTGCGGCGTGGGATCGTAGCGTATATGCTCGAGCAGAAGTTCACCGAACTTCCAGACGTTCTGAAACGAGACGAGCTGCTAGCCGCCGGTCCCATGGGACATGCCGTTTTAGCCGCCTATCTGGTCGCTCAAAACAAGGGCGATGAAGGTATCGACCTTATCTTTCTACGCCGGGGACTTCACCGATATTACCAATGTGTTCGAGCGTTTCCGCTCACTCTGGAGGGCTTCAAGGAATCCGTCTACGACTACACGGAAGACTCCGGTTATTTTTTTGAATCGGGAATCAAAGACAGTACTCGATACATTCGCGACAACCACGAGCTTCTTGTCTACATCGCCGAAACCGTAGATGCGGCCGATACAGCGGAACCCATCGTTCGAGAGACGGAGATCATGCTTGGCGGAAGCCGATCCGATGGAGCCCTTGATTTCCTGGTCTATGACCACGACGGCAAGCTCATGGATCGTAGTCCTTTCATGGCCTTCTCTGGAGATACGGTTGTAGGGTCGGCTCCCTACACTTGTATGAGCTGTCATATTATACCTGGAGAGTTCAGTTTTGGACGGGTCTTTCCAGATATGTGAGCCAATCCCAAACGCCTACCAGAGCCCTCACCCAATACGGAGAAAGAGCGTGTATACACGAACCTATCTGCCTATCCTTTTCCTTCTTAGCCTTGGAATTTCCCCCCTGATGGCTTGTTCCGGAAATGGCGATACCGACGCCGACGTTTTGAGTGACGCTGGCACTGCTGAAGACACCGAGACCACGGCTGAAACGGTAGATACGACAACCACCAACGATCCAGGCACAGCAACGGATAATGCCGACCCGGTAGATACCTCCATCTGTCCGCCGGATGACTGTGGCGGTTGGTATGTAGGAATTCCCCTGCCAGAGGCTCGCACACTTCATACCACAACTCTTCTGCCCGATGGCCGGCTTCTTGTTATAGGTGGCTCCGATTCCAGTGAAACCCCCCTTACCCAATCCAAAATCTATGATCTGGAAGAGATGGAGTGGAAAAATACCGGCTCGATGAGTGCCTGGCGTGAATCACACCGAAGTGTACTCCTGAACGATGGACGTGTGCTCGCCATAGGCGGAAACCCGACCAGTCCGTCCCAGAGCGCAGAGATCTGGGATCCCGCGACCGGATTCTTTGGTGGGGTCGCCAACCTCTCCGTAGGACGAAGCGGCCATACGGCCACCCTGCTTCCCAATGGTGAAGTACTCGTCGCTGGTGGAATTGGCGGAACTCAGCTCAACACAACCGAGCGTTTTGATCCGGAGAACCATACATGGGCCGATGCGGATCCAATGAATGTTCCACGAGCGTACCATACAGCCACATCTCTGCCGGACGGTCGTATCCTTGTAACCGGAGGAACCACGGCTACAGGCCAGGAGAGTTCTAGCGCAGAAATCTACGATCCAGAGTCGGATTCATGGACCCCGATTACCAGCATGAAAAAAGCACGGTATCGACACACGGCCAGCCTGTTAACCGATGGGCGCGTACTCGTAGCCGGCTCCTTCCAGCAGTCCAGCGCCGAGATCTACGACCCAGAATCGAACACATGGACGACCGTCAATGATCTCCTTAAACCACGATATAACCACACTGCGACAGTCCTCCCAGATGGTCGGGTATTTATCGTCGGTGGGTACAATATGGCCGACCATAAGATTGGCAGCACTGAGATCTTCGACCCGGCCACCCTTAGCTTCACCGAAGGCGCACCTCTGAATACTCCTCGCGAGGAACACACAGCGACATGGATCGAAGCAGCTGGCCAACTCTATATTATTGGCGGCCGAGGACCCGAGGGGAACACTGATAGTGTAGAAATCTACATCCCCGGGGAGTAACCATAGACACCTCGACTTTGAGGTCTCTTAAGACCCAGGGGTTCACGCTGACCGCAAAATGCAGCGATTTTCCCTATGGATCAGAGCGGTTCCACTCGCGGGAATGCCGGCAAGCCCACAAAAAAACATGCCGAGCATGTGCCGGCCGTAAGCAACTGTTTTCAAACAGTATTCACAGGATAACGTGAAGCCTGTTTGGCGGCTAAATGTTGCACAAAATACGTGTTTCGACCGGTCGAAACCAAACCTGGCACAGCCTATGCAATATTGTCAGACCAGTTTGTATTTATTTTGGTTTTTTGTGAGGCTCATTATGCGACGGATTCTAGTTATTATTGCAGTATTCTTTGTTCTTGCTCCCGGACTCGCACACGCCAAAGCCTTAGATTGGTTTGGTATGGGTATTGGCACCGGTGGTGGATACCAACAAGCCTCCGGGATAGGAACTGACGCCTCCAGTGGCGTAATCTCTGAACTCAATGTTCGCGTCGATCTTCTCCAGGTACTGGGTGTCGATTTCGCGTACAATATGGGCGATCTAACAAATCCCGGCTCCCATGACGGATTAGTATATGACGCTCGTTACCGGCTCTCCGCTCTCCTACACGTCGTCCCTACGGGCGTAGGTTCCCTTTATCTCAAAGCAGGTATTGGCGGTCACCAGATGGACGAGATCGTACAGGTACAGTCTATGGGTAACTCCTATCACGCAGGTGGTGGATTGGAACTGTACATCGCCGGTGGTGTCGCTCTCTCCTTTGAATATCTGATGTTGTTACCGGGCGCGGCGAGCGTCGAGCGCGTCTTGTATGCATCCGAACAATCAAGCAACGATCCTTTTTCACAGACCTTTGGAGCTCTCTCGGCTGCGGAAGGTTTGGAATCAGGTCTCCCCCAATTGAGCGACTTCGTCAGCGCTAGTAACTTCCAGGCCACAACAAGCCTGAAGTATTATTTCTGATTCTCCTCCAGTTTCTGCTCCACAAGGCGCGTATGACGAGTCAAACGGCCGGGTCCCCTGTTGCTGGTGGGGCCCGGCCGTTCTTTCTTTTTGGGCTGTTCCGACAACGAAATTACTTTTAGGTTTGAAAAACATCGCGATTTGGAATAGATACGCCTCTCCTTCGGGGCGTAGCGCAGCCTGGTAGCGCACCTGCTTTGGGAGCAGGGGGTCGGAGGTTCAAATCCTCTCGCCCCGACCGTGAATGCCCAACATCAATCAACTTGGTGTTGGGCATTTCTGTATGGAGTGAATCAGAGATACCCAGGATCGGTATAGCTGGTCCAGACGTCACGAAATACGTCGCTTATTTCACCGACCGTAGCGCCTGCTCGCGCCGCGTCGAGAACGGCCTCCATCAGATTATCGGTTCCCTCACAGGCGGCTCGTACTTTTTCGATCGCTTCTGCATGGGCCGCAACGTCACGGCGTTCTTTGAACGCTTTGAGTCTTTCTAGCTGGCTCGCCTCAACTTCCGTTTCGATCTCCAGCGTGGGTATGGACGACTCGTCGCTTTCGACGTAGCGGTTCACGCCCACCATGATCTGGTCTTCATCTTCCAGCTGTCGTTGGAATTCATACGCGCTACGACCAATCTCTCGCTGGGGCCAGCCCTGCTCTACCGCCTCAACCATTCCACCCAGAGCATCAATCTTTTCGATAATTGCCAGGGCTTCGGCTTCCATCCGGTTGGTGAGATCCTCTATGAAATACGAACCGGCGAGGGGATCAACCGTATTGGTCACACCCGTCTCATCGGCAATCAACTGTTGGGTGCGAAGCGCCAGCCGGGCCGCGTCTTCCGTGGGCAAGGCGTAGGTCTCATCCATGCTGTTTGTATGAAGAGACTGGGTCCCACCGAGTACAGCCGCGAGGGCCTGAATCGCCACCCGTACAACATTGTTCATCGGTTGCTGTGCGGTCAACGACACGCCCGCCGTCTGTGCGTGCGTACGAAGCATCAACGACTTGGGGTTTTTGGCGTTGTACCGTGACTTCATAAGCCGCGCCCACAAGCGCCGTCCTGCTCGGAACTTGGCGATCTCTTCAAAGAAGTCGTTATGCACGTCAAAGAAGAAGGAAAGGCGAGGCGCAAAACTGTCCACATCGAGACCGGCCTCAATCCCTGAATCGACGTAGGCCAGCCCATCGGCCAGCGTAAAGGCCAGCTCCTGAACCGCCGTCGCTCCCGCCTCCCGAATATGGTAGCCACTAATCGAGATCGTATTCCAGCGCGGCATATGCTTGGTGCAATAGACGAGCATATCGCGAATAATACGCATGCTGGGACGGGGTGGTACGATCCACTCTTTCTGCGCGATAAACTCTTTCAAGATATCCGCTTGGAGAGTGCCCCCCAGCTTATCGGGTGTAATCCCACGCTTCTCGGCAACCGCAACGTAATAGGCCAAAAGGATAATTGCGGGTCCATTGATCGTCATCGACGTCGTGACCTTTGTAAGGTCAATCCCGTCGAATAAGCGCTCCATATCCTCCAGGGTGGCGACAGAGACACCTTCGCGGCCCACTTCTCCAAGACTTAGAGCGTGATCTGGATCGCGTCCCATGAGCGTCGGCATATCAAAAGCCGTCGACAATCCAGTCTGGCCGGCTTCAAGTAACATTTTGAAACGTCGATTCGTGTCCTCGGGCGTACCAAAACCAGCAAACATACGCATGGTCCAGAGTCGACCACGGTACATGGTGGGATACGGACCTCTGGTAAATGGATATTCTCCAGGCAGGCCAATCTGGTTCATATACTCTTCATCCAGATCTTCAGGAACCCCCAGTAGGGGAACACTCAAACCCGACATGGTGGAAAAGGACGACTTCCTCTGTGTCCATTTTTCCGCTACATGTTTTTCCCATTCGGGAAGGGAAATTGTCGAATCGTTGCCCTTGTCCGTCATTGGCCTACCCTTCATTTTTCGAAGGCTGATTTACCATGTATGACGTTGGAAACACAACGAAAAACAAGTGTAATAACACGTCCCATACCCTCTGGAATCCCACAGAAACAGCGTATGCACGTTGACACTCAAGTTCGTCGCACGTAAAAGGGCGCTAGCGCCCTTTATCGCACTTCACGACCCGTCGTCCCAAGTGAACGAATGAACCCTATATATGATCCATATCTACCTCTGGGTATTTTATTGCTCCTGGCCATCGGTCTTGGACTGGCAATCATCTTCCTGAATGGCATTCTAGGTCCGAAGCGGATGTCGAAGGAAAAGTCCACTCCCTTCGAATGCGGGAATGATCCAGGAACAAATCCGCGTCAACGATTCGACGTAAAGTTCTATCTCACAGCCTTATTCTTCATCATTTTTGATGTGGAAGTGGTCTTTCTCTTTCCCTGGGCAGTGCTTTATCGAGAGCAGTTGCTAGCAGGGAATGGCTGGTTTTTCTTTGCAGAGATGGTGTTCTTCCTTGGAATCCTGACGGTAGGCCTCGCCTATGTCTGGAAACGTGGCGCGTTGGATTGGGAGTAGAGTTATGAGCGATGCCCTCGTCAAAGCTATACAGTCCCGCTTCGGAGACGCCGTCCTGGCCAGCCATGCTATGGCTGGCGACGATACCGTTATCTTACGCAAGGACTCCCTGGTGGATGTCTGCCGGTATCTCCGAGAAGACCCATCGTGCCAGATGGAAATGTTGGTCGATGTCACGGCCGTCGATTGGCAGGATAAAAAAGAAGAACGCTTCGAGGTCGTGTATCACCTGCACAGCCTCTCGCTGAACCACCGTCTTCGAATCAAAGTCGGTGTATCCGAAGATGACCTTACTGTTCCAACCCTGACAGGGGTATGGCGTGGCGCCAATTGGCCGGAACGAGAAACCTGGGACATGTATGGGATTCGATTTGATGGACATCCCGATCTCCGAAGACTCCTTCTCTACCCAGAGTTTGAAGGTCATCCACTTCGGAAGGACTACCCCGTGCGCGGGTACCAACCACTGGTAGAGATGCCGTCTCTTCCTGTCGATCGCGAAGATTCTGAGGAGTAGATCGGCCATGACTGTATACGGAAAAGAAGGACACACGACGGTTGACCATCTGCATACCCGCGAGATGGTGCTCAATATGGGCCCATCCCACCCGGCCATGCACGGAACGGTCAAAATGATTCTCACCCTCGACGGGGAAACCATCAAAGATGCCGACATTCATGTGGGTTATCTTCATCGGGGATTCGAGAAGATGTGCGAGGAGCAGACCTGGAATCAGGTCATGCCCTATACAGATCGCCTCAACTACTCGTCGCCGCTGATCAATAATATGGGCTATGCGATGGCCGTAGAAAAGATCGCAGGCATCGAGATCACCCCACGGTGTCGATGGATTCGAACTCTAGCGTCTGAGCTAAGTCGCGTTACCGACCACATCACCTGCATTGGTGCGCAGGCTCTCGAATTAGCAGCCTATTCTCCCTTCCTATACGGAGTCGAGGCTCGTGAGTTGCTCTACCAGCTCATCGAAGAGCTTACCGGCGCGCGACTCACAGTTAGCTATGCTCGTATTGGCGGGCTGCGACACGATCTGACGGATACTTTTGAGGCCCATTACCGCGAACGGTTACCTCGAATACATCAGCTCATGGAAGATGTTCACCGCCTGCTAACAAAGAATCGTATCTATTATGATCGTATGGCAGGAACAGGAGTCATCTCGGCAGAGGATGCCATCGACTATGGTTTCTCCGGCCCAGTACTACGCAGTACTGGCGTCGCCTATGATGTACGAAAAAATGCCCCCTATCTTGCGTATGGTGACGTCGACTTTGAAGTACCAGTCGGTAGTGAAGGGGATAATTACGACCGGTATCTGATCCGTGTTGAAGAGGTGAAACAATCTCTCAGCATCATCGATCAATGCTTCAAGAATATGCCCGACGGTCCCGTAAATATTGAAGACTGGAACGTGGTCCTGCCTCCGAAAGAAGAGGTCTACAACACCATTGAGGGGATGATCGCCCATTTCAAGATCATCATGCACGGAAGTGATATCCCCGAGGGGGAAGCGTACAGCTACGTGGAAGGTGCCAACGGTGAGTTGGGCTTCTATGTAGTCAGTGACGGCGGCCGTGGCCCATACAAAATGCACGTACGTGGACCGAGCCTGCATCTGATGCAGGGGATCCATGAAATGATGCTCGGCGGCATGATCGCCGACCTTGTACCTACTTTCGACTCGATCAATATGATCGGGGGCGAAATTGATCGCTGAGTGATATCCATGCCGACGCTGAAGATAAATGACCAAGAGGTTACCGTCGAACAGGGAACCACTGTACTCAAGGCCGCAGCCGAGACCGGAGTAGAGATCCCGACGTTCTGTTACCACCCGGGACTCTCCGCACCGGCCAACTGCCGTATGTGCCTTGTAGAGATTGACGGTGGTCGTGGTCCCCAACTCATGCCTGCCTGTTATACCCAGGCCGGTGAGGGTATGGACGTAAAAACGGACAGCCCCACGACGAAAGACGCGCAGAAGTCGGTGCTGGAATTCATCCTGCTCAACCACCCTGTGGATTGTCCCATATGTGACCAGGCAGGAGAATGTACTCTGCAGGATCACTACTTCGACTATTCGGCCCAACCCTCTCGACTTCGGCACACCAAGGTACATAAACCCAAGGTGAAGGTGCTGGGTCCCAACATTGTTCTGGATGCAGAGCGATGCATTCTATGTACTCGCTGCGTTCGGTTCTGTGATGAAGTCACCGAAACGCACGAACTACGCGTCACGCAGAGAGGGGACCATAGTGAGATCACAACCTTCCCTGGGCTCGATCTCGATAATAAGTATAGCCTTTGTACCGCAGATATTTGTCCCGTCGGTGCACTGACCAGCCGAGGATTCCGATTCAAGGCTCGTGTTTGGAACAACAAACGCACTAAGAGCGTCTGTGACCAATGCGCACGGAACTGCTCCACTTTTGTGGACACCCTTCGAAACGACGTCAAACGAGTCAGCCCTCGTACGAACGAAGAGGTCAACAGCTGGTGGGCCTGCGACGAGGGGCGTACCGCCTTCAAAAAATATCAGGAAGGCCGGTATCTGAAGGGAGTCATCTCCCACGAAGGAACCACGAATGAGTTGGCACCATCGGATAGCTATCATCGCCTTGGAAGCCAGCTGAGCCAGACGGTAGAAGCCCACGGTGGAGAAGCCGTCGGTATTCTTATTCACCCCTCCTGGTCGAACGAAGATATCTTTGTAGCGGCTCAATTCGCTATGGAGGCCGGCTTTAGCCTCTATGTGGGAGGACGGGCTACGGATGGGTATGAAGACAACATCCTGATCCGTGGTGATAAGAACGCGAATCGATACGGTATGAACCTCATACTCGAGGCTATGGGAGTCAAACATGGTGGCGTGGATAGTCTGGCCGCCGCTATCGAGGCTGGCACCATCCGCACTCTTTTGATTCTGGATGGCGAACATGCCCTACCCGAATCCGTCATCACATCCATCGGCCAGGTTGAGAAAGTGATCGCATTGGCTGCTTGGCAAACACCCATTTTGGATGCTGCACATGTAATCGCGCCTACCCGCCTTGTGTATGAACGTGGTGGTACCTTCGTAAATTTCGAAGGTCATATACAGCGGTTCCATAAGACGCAGATGCACGACGTCAATATTCTATCTCCTTGGCACGCCCTCTCGACCATCGCGCGAGCCGGTGGCTGGGATATGCAATACGATCGTATATCCGACGTCTTTGCTGGAATGGCGGAGATGGTCCCACGGTTTGCTGGGCTCGCCTATCAAGAATTGCCGGATGACGGAGTTACCACCGTCCAGGCCGCGTCTACAGGAGCGGTCTAATGACGACGTTAATCCTGTATGCCCTTCTCAAGATCGCCGGATTTGTTCTCGGATATGTAATGCTTACGGCGACTCTGCTGACGTGGATCGAACGTAAGCAGAGTGCCCTCGCACAGGACCGCATCGGTCCGGCTCGTGCATCGATTATGGGTCTACGCCTGGGCGGGCTACTCCATATTCCGGCCGACGCCATCAAGAGCTTCACCAAAGAAGACTTCATACCAGACACGCCGAACCCCTGGCTCTTCAAGTTTGCACCGGTAATCGCCTTTATCCCCGCGTTCGTTATGTTCGCAGTGATTCCCTTCGGCCCAGGAGATTTGATCATCAGCTCGGCTTCCTTTGGAGTCCTGTTCATACTCGCTGTGACAGGAATCTCCGTTTACGGGGCCACTCTCGCCGGCTGGGCTAGCAATAGCTCTCTATCCCTTCTCGGAGGGTTACGTGCCGCGGCCCAGATGATCTCGTATGAAGTTACGATGGGTTTAAGTCTTGTAGGCATATTCATGGTCTACGAAGATGTGAACCTGCAGAATGTGGTCATCCGACAGGGCTCCAACGTCCTAAATTGGGGGATCGTCACGCAACCTCTCGCGTTCTTCTTGTTCCTGGCCGCGGTCATCGCGGAGACAAAACGAGGTCCCTTTGATGTGGCAGAAGGCGAAAGTGAGCTCGTCGCGGGTTATTTCACCGAATACAGCGCCATGCGCTTTGCCATGTTTATGCTCGGTGAATTCATCGCAATCGTAGGTGTATCGGCGGTCCTCGTGACCTTCTTCCTCGGTGGCTGGCAAGTCCCCGGCCTGGAAGAAACCGGCGGATGGTACACCGTCCTACAGGTCAGCGCGTTTGCGTTGAAGACCTGGTTCCTTTGCTGGCTCCAGCTTATGATACGCTGGACTCTGCCTCGTTTTCGCTATGACCAGATCATGCATCTGGGCTGGCGGATCCTCCTCCCCTTAAGCCTTCTGAACGTACTCGTAACGGGCATCGTTCTGGCCATTATCCACGGATAGAAACCATGACAGCGACCGTAAAAAAAGTGGAACGCGTCGTTCCCGATCTTGCGATGAAGGCCTATGTACCTGCCATTCTTGAGGGACTGGGTGTAACGACCCGGCACTTCGTGCAGAACCTTGGGAATCTCGTTTCGGGTCGCAAGAAGTCCAAGCGAGGAACGGAGGAGATCGCGACCATCCGATATCCCGACGAGAAGAGAGAATATCCACCTCGTTATCGCGGACACCATCGCTTGATGCGCCGTGAAGACGATCAAGTTCGATGTGTAGCCTGTTTCATGTGTTCGACCGCCTGCCCGGCCAACTGTATCTATATCGAGGCAGGGGAACACGAAGATCCAACCATCGAAAAGTTCCCAGTGCGCTTCGACATCGACCATCTGGTCTGCATCTACTGCGGTATGTGCGAAGAAGCCTGCCCATGCGACGCAATTCGAATGGACAGTGGTGAACATACCAAGCCCAAGTATTCACGCACGGACCAACGAGTGCATCTGGTTGACCTGCTGGAACGCGGCGGCCCCAGCATCGCCAAACAGGGCGGTCGTTTCAGCTGAACATTCCTCAGCCGGCGTGTTCCTGATCTTCTAGCCAACGCTCGAGATCAAGAGCGGCCTGACAGCCAAGACCAGCGGCGGTTACCGCTTGCCGGTAGCGATGATCGACACAATCGCCCGCAGCGAATACGCCCGGGATATTCGTCATCGTATGGTCTTCCGGAACGATATATCCAGATTCGTCCAGATCGATGATCCCACGGAAAATCTGGGTCGTCGGATCGTGACCGATGGCGAGGAACAATCCTTCCAACGCGATCGTAGACTCTTCACCGCTCTGGGTGTTTTCCACCTTAAGCCCTACGACCTCACGCCCGGTCTCGGTAAGCACTTCCGTGACGCTATGGTTCCAAAGGAACTCAATCTTGGGATTGGCCAACGCACGGTCTTGCATAATCTTGCTGGCGCGAAGCTTGTCGCGCCGATGAATCACGGTCACCTTGCTCGCAAATTTCGTCAGGAAGTTCGCCTCTTCCATGGCGGAATCACCACCACCGACAACGGCGATCTCTTTATCTTTAAAGAAGAACCCATCACAGGTTGCACAAGCCGAAACGCCGTAGCCCTTAAGGCGGGTTTCACTTTCAAGACCCAGCCAACGAGCCTGGGCGCCGGTCGCGATAATAACACCTCGACCCTTTACGACCTCCTGTTCGTCGACCGTGATGGCAAACGGACTACTCGTAAAGTCCACAGATGTCGCAGAGCCGAACCGGCATTCGGTGCCAAAACGCTCAACCTGTTCCTTGAATTTCTGCATAAGCTCTGGGCCCATAATCCCATCCGGAAATCCGGGATAGTTTTCCACGTCCGTGGTGATCATGAGCTGCCCACCCACCTCGATACCTTCGAGCAGCAGTACGCTGAGGTTGGCTCGTGAAGCATATAAGGCTGCGGTATAACCGGCTGGTCCGCTACCAAGAATTACAACATCGTAGATCATTCATCTCTCCATCTGGGAGTCACTCGCAGGATTGGGCGAGCGCTCCGGTCATAGCAATTCTTCTATCCGCTCGGTTGGTCGAGCCACAACGGCCCGGTCACCTTGAATAACAATGGGTCGTTCGATCAGGCGTCTATGTTCCAACATGGCCGCCAGGATCACGCTATCTTCCGAATCGGTCGCGCTGAGTCCCAACTCGCGACTTATGGCCTCTTTACTGCGAAGCAGTTCTCCTGGCCGATAACCGAGAAGACCAAGCACCTGTTCGATATCATCCGCCGTTAAATCGGCGCTCATATACTCGAACACATCGGGTTCCATACCGCGATCGCGCAGGAAACCCAGGGCCGCACGTGACTTACTGCAACGAGGGTTGTGCCATACACGAAAACTAGCGCTCATGAAGAAACTCCATTTCAACCGATCCCGAAGGGATCCGTGTCATAAATTCATCAATTACGCAACGGTGATTCACGTTCTCCACGGGCGGTGAACAATCGCCCCGTAGAGAGAGTCATGCGGAGCCCATATTCTAATGCATAGCTGGGCGAAGAGGAGTCTCCAGAAGGATCTTTTTCTCCAACTCTTTCATCTCTGCAAAACGCTTCCGTGTCCGATCTGCATCTTCCAGACGAGCCAAGTCGTAGAAGACTCGACCGTGGGTCGCTTCCGCGGAAGCAAAACGTCCGAACATCTCCTTCAGATCTGCATCGGGGTGGTGTTCTGCCAATAGCTGTAACCGCTCACAGGATCGCGCCTCAATCAGGGCGGAAACGAGTAGACGATCGATATACCGCTCGATCCGTGTCCCCTCCACTTCATCGACCAGGGCCTTTGCATAGGGATCGCCAAGATCCGGACCGAGCTCCCATCCCCGATCCGTTATCTTTTGGTGCACCTCCGCAAAATGACCCAACTCTTCCTGCGCCAATTCAGCCATGGCGGCTACAAGCTCTGTCTTCTCTGGATATCGAGAGATCAGGCTCAAAGCGGTGCCAGCGGCTTTTCTCTCGCAATGGGCATGATCCTTCAAGAGGGCTTCCGTATTCGCTAAAACCAATTGCAGCCATTCACGATCGTGTTGCGCTTTATCTGGTTGCATGGGTCTACTCCTTTCCAGGCCCATCGAACGGCCGTTGCCCTGTGGCTATCAAACTCACGCCAAACGGGAGATTAATATGACGAAGGAGATGTCGCTCCCCTCCGAGGACCGATTCAAGAAGACCATTGATGGCACGTGGCATTACCTTCACATCGCTTGAGGCTGCATCGCCCTCTTCCACCGTTTTCGACCCGATTAATCGCTGGGCAACCCGGACGGACGCGATGGGAGGAAATAGGAAAAAGTTGTAGTAGGAGATCCGCGGGACTTCAAAACCGCCCCCTTGAAGCAGGTTCTTGAAGGCCTTCTTTCGGTAGCGACGGTGATGACCCAGCGCCACATCGTGCTCCGACCAGAGAAACTGCCAGGCGGGTACTGTGCTGATCAATATGCCCCCGGGCTTCAATATTCGATACAGCTCCTCTACTGCTTTCTCGGGATGTTCCAAATGCTCGAGGATGTCGAGACAAAAGATCAGATCGAACTGCTGGTCTTTCAGCGGAAGCTCTTCGGCGTTTGCCTGGATTAATTCTGCGTTGGGTGCTCGTTCTCGGGCTAGTTCCAGACATAAAGCCGCGCGATCGATTCCCACAATCCGTGGTAGATGCGAGAGCCAACTCAAGGTTGTACCGGGCCCACACCCCACATCGGCCACCCGCAGCTTTTCCAATCCACCGCCGACAGCATCGTTGGCCCAGTTCAGAATTACCCGACGGGTACCCCGAAACCAGAAGTGGCGGTCCATGACCGCCGCCATCTGACGGATCTCGGAGGCCTTCACGACAGTACCGGCATTTCCAGTCCTGCCTCTTGCATCGTAGCTTCGATGTCTTCGCAGGTCTTCGGACAACTCGAAGTCAGATTCTCGTGTCCATCGGCCGTTACCAGAATGTCGTCTTCGATCCGGATACCGATACCTCGAAATGCTTCGGGCGCGTGCTCGTCATTCTCGGCGACATACAGACCCGGCTCGACGGTGAAAACCATATCAGGCTCGAACGGTCGAGGATCGGGACCCACGGCGTAGCTCCCTACATCGTGCACATCCAATCCCAGCCAATGACTCGTACGATGCATATAGTAGCGTCGGAAATCTCCACCATGGATTACATCCTGGAGGGTTGATTCGAAGAATCCCAGATCAAGAAGTCCCTGCGACAGAACTTCAATCACGCGGGAATGCAGAAGTTCCAGGGTTGCCCCTGGTTTCACCAGATCCAGGGCTTCTTGTTGTGCCTCAAGAACCAGGTTGTAGAGATCGCGCTGCGGTCCCGAGAACTTGCCATGGATGGGATAGGTCCGGGTTATATCCGATGCCATACACTCCACTTCGCAACCGGCATCCACCAGAACCAGATCCCCGGAACAAAGCTTTTCCCGGTTGGTATCGTAGTGTAGAACGGTCGCGTTGGCGCCACCAGCAACAATACTATTATAGGCATTGCCGGCACCACCATGGGAACGGAACCCGAATTCAATCGCACCCTGCAACTGGTACTCGTACAAACCAGGCTTAACCGATTGCATGCCCAGAACATGTCCTTTGACCGCGGCATCCGCCGCGCTACGAAGGAGCATATGATCTTTCTCGTCTTTGAAGAGTCGAAGCTCTGATAGGAACGAAGCCAGATCGAGCCATACATCGGGGCCGGACCGATGCAATCGTGGGCGAGTCCAATGTCGACGAATCACGCCGATCAAAGTTTCATCCATCGATGTATTTCGGCCCAACTCATAGGCTATATGGTCAACATTGGTGAGGTATTTGGTGAGGGCTTCCGTCCAGGAGTCGATCTCCACCGCATGATCCATCCCATAGTCCGCGACAGCTCCCTCTGGACCTGCTCGGCGACCGGTCCACACCTCTTGTTCCGGGTTGCGAGGTTGCACTCCAAGAATAGAGAGAACCTCGTCGTCCGTCTTAACGAGCAATAAGATCGCGTCCGGTTCCGGGAACCCCGTCAGGTATTGGAAGTTGGAATCCTGGCGAAACGGGTACGTTACATCCGAATTCCGATCCGCAATACGCCCCCCGGGAATGACCGCCAATGTCCGGTCTGGAAGCATATTGAGAAGTTTCTTTCGGCGTTCGGCATATACGCTCATCGTCCTACCTCAGTCTCAAACTACAATCTTAGACCAGATCAAAACAGCTGAAGAAGTAGCCAACTTCGCGGGTCGCGCTCGTGGGGCTGTCGGATCCATGAACAGAATTCCGTTCAATGCTCTCGCCATATTGGTTACGAATGCTTCCGGACGGGGCGTCAGAGGGGTTTGTGGCCCCCATGGTTGAACGCCAATGTGTAATGGCGTCTTCCCGCTCCATGGCCAAGAGAACAACCGGGCCCGATGTCATAAAGGACACGAGGTCGTTGAAAAACGGTCGCTCACGATGCTCCGCATAAAAGCCCTCAGCCTGGTTCTGACTTAATAGCATTTGACGCATACCAACGACGCGAAATCCTTCATCCTCAATCCGTTGGATGATAGCACCCGTCAGGTTACGGGCCGTTGCGTCTGGCTTAATGATTCCTAGGGTACGTTCGATCATCATGCACTCCTTCCATTGTGTGCAATAAAGCAAATGAAGAGCGCCGCTTTTAACAAGCCCAGGCCAGGCATGCAATGCCCCATCACAAAATCCCCTGATTTCGCGCCCCGTTTCGCAGTAATCACGAGTATCAGTAGTCGAAAAACCTACTTATAGATGCGCGGGTTCTGCACCTGGATCGTCTTTGTATTCGTTCTGTATCTCCAGAACCATAGCCCGTTTGTCGATAAACAGCTCTACCAATCGAGGGTCGAAATGTTTGCCCGACTCGGAGCGGAGATAGTCCAACGCCTTTTCAACCGGCCATGCTTCTTTATAACAGCGGCGCTGGGTCAGCGCGTCATAGACATCGACCAGCGCAACAATACGAGCCTCAATAGCAATCTCATCCCCGGCCATCCCATCGGGATAACCCGAGCCGTCCCATTTCTCGTGATGGCGAAGTGCGATCTCACAGGCCATATCATCGGCCCGCGCTTCTTTGAGTAGATTGTAGCCAAAGGTCGTATGCCTTCGCATAATCGTAATTTCTTCTGCTGTCAGCTTACCCGGTTTCTTGAGAATAGAGTCCGGTAGAGCCACCTTTCCAACATCATGTAGGGATGCATACCGGAAAATGTTGCGGCTAGCCGCGGGCCCAAAACCGTGCGCCTCTCCAAGGATCTTCGAGTAATGACAGACACGGCGAATATGCATCCCCGTATCGGTGTCATTGAATTCGTTCGCTTTCTCGAGAGCGATGACCAGTCCCATGGTGATCTGTTCAAGCTCCCGCGTTCGGCCTCGCAGCTTCGCCTCCAGAGAACGAATCTCATTACGTAGACGTTGGTGATACAACTTCACACGAACCAGAGAGCGAACACGGGCCCGTAGCTCCACCTCATGGCAGGGCCAGGTCATAAAACCATCGGCACCAACATAATAGGCACGAGATTTATCATCGATGGTGACAACCTCTCCCCACATGACGATGGGGATATGCTCCATCCGACGATTACCCTTTACCGTACGGCACAACTCGTAGCCGGCCATACGCTCCATTTCAGCGTCCACCAATAAGATGTCCGGCTTCTTTAGAATGAGCTCTTCAAGGGCTCGTACTGGCCGGGACACCCGATGTACTGTGTAACCAAATGGCTCGAGGTAGCTCGCAATTTTATCGGCGATCTTTTCTCGATCGGTTACGAGCAATATCAGATAGCTATTTGCAATCTGTACACCTGGAGGGCCTTGCGTTGGTTGGGGGTGATGTTCCGCATCATCCAACCAGATACTCTTCTGCAGGTTTTTCGTCTCTTCAGACAACGCGGTATCCTTTTGATGAAACCGTGAGATCGAACCAATGCGCTAGATTATACGCTTGCAACAGCAATATCGTCCACCACAATCCGCGATACCTTACCAAATCTCAACGCCCAACCCACTTCGTCGGAATGAATCCCTTCTTTACACAACGAGCCGAAGGATGCTTTTCTTCGGCAAGATGCTCTGGCCGTATTCACGAATCGACTACCGGAAACTCGTACGAAGATGACCGATAAGAAGGCACCAACAATAACATTCTCCATGCCGAGCACCGACGTTCGTCAATTCTACACCGGTGCCCTGATTGACGATAATGTGGATCGAACTCTGGAGCGGCTACAGAAAACAAGTACAAGCGAGACAGACCTCAAGGATATGATCCAGAGGCTCGCTTTAAGCGCGCATCAGCTAAACAACTTGTACCGGCTCTCTATGAGCCTGGACCCAGCCAAAGGAGCCGCGAGTGTAGTTCAGACACTCGCAGAGACCTCCTTGCACGTATTCCGTAGCGACCGCGCGATGGTGGTCCTCTGTGATCCCAATACGGAACCTCAAATTGCGGCTCAGGCCTACCTCAATGATGAGGACGACTTTGGAGATGGTCAGCAAGCATACGTTCGCGCTGTCATCGATACAGTCATCTCGACCGGCCAGGCCGTTGTGACCGCCAACGCGCCGCACGACAAACGGTTCTCAGCCAGTGAGAGCCTGGTACTACTTCGAATTCACTCCTTAATGGCGGCGCCTCTCCTGCTGGGAGATCAGTGTTTTGGTGTTCTTCAAGTGGATGACCGTAGACCAGGACTACGATTTGACGAGCCGGATCTCCGGTTCCTTGTCGCTATCGCCTCCATGGGAGCACAGGCGTACCAACACGCTCGTCTCCTGGACAGTCAGAAGCAGACAATCGCCAAGTTACAACACGCACAGTCCCGATTGGTTCGCTCGGAGCAGCTGGCTATCGTGGGCCGTACAGCCACCGCGTTGGCGCACGAGATCAAAAACCAGCTGGGCCCTATGGCTCTTCTGGACTTACTGAAAGAACGATTTCCCGACGACGAAGAAGTCCATGAATGTGCAGAAATGATCCGTGATGCACAGCAGCGTATTCTTCGAATGGTCGAGGAAATGCGGGGATACGCCCATAAAGATCAGGAAGAAGAGTCGATTCCGCTAGTACCAACCAATCTTGTGGAATTAATCGAATCCGTAATCCGCTTTCTTCGCTTCGATGGGGAATGCCGGGACGTCCCTATCCACCTACGATGTGATGATGTCTACATCGTCGACATCGAATCGGATCGATTCAAACAGGTTCTAGTTAACCTCATTCGAAATTCTGTGCAGGCTTTCCAGAGCACACCGGATGCCAGTCCACAGATCGCGATCACCGTATCCAGCGATAACGACGACCGGGTATGTATCGAGGTCCAGGACAATGGAGCGGGTATCCCCGCTGCGGTCCAACAACGTATATTCGAACCCTTCTTTACCACCAAAGGTCTATCTGGGACCGGGTTGGGCCTCGACATCTGTCGTCAGATTATCCAACGACATAATGGGACGATCAGCTGCTCGTCCAAGATGGGCACTGGGACCACGATGCGGATCATGCTGCCTCTCGAAACATAATCATCGTAGGCTGTTCTCACACGGTGACTCTCTAGAAATTCGTCTCCATGGACGGACCGTCGACACCTGGTGTTCCTGCATTTCCAAGCGAAGCACCGCCGGACCCACCATAGCCACCTGCTCCATCAAGGCTGACGGTATTATTGGGTGTCCCATAGATCTCCAGATCGATATTGCCCTGGCCGACAACAAAGATTCCGGCAGCAATACCGCCGGCACCACCGCCACCACCGGCACCATGACCTCCATCACCGCCCTGGCCACCACGACCACCTTCACGAGCGCACCAATAGTCGGAACCAGCAGGACCTTCGCCTCCACCGGGTTTGCCATCTCCACCAAGTCCGCCGGTACCACCATTCCCGCCATTTCCTCCATCACCACCAAAGCCGGTCTCGACGTAATTATTCGTCAAAGACGGAACATTGGCTGGTGGAATCGACCAGAACATAAAGATCCCAAAGGATCCTCCGCCACCAGTTCCCGCTTGTCCCCCTGTGCCACCGCAACCTCCAGAGCCACCGCCCCCACCGGAGCCTCCGAGGTCATCACCGTGCACATTATTAAAGGAACAATTCTTAATCTCTACGCCACTTCCAGCGCCGCCGCCGCCGCCGCCGCCGCCAGCACTACCGACAGTCCCATCGCTCCCTGGCGTCGGAACCCAGAGTCCCGTCCCATCGACGAACCCATCGGCATCCATTGCACCCGCGCCCGTATCTCCAGACGCGCCATCCACGCCGTCCATTCCGTCTTCTGCATCCCAGGGAAGATCGTTCGGCGGTGTCTTGCAACTACCGCAGTTACTCGGGGAGTGGTTCATATCGTAGCCCTTTTCACCACCTTCGCCGCCGTTCTGATCCCAGAAGGTGCCGCCATTATTGGCGCCATCGCCACCATTTTCACCATCGGATGTGTCGGCCGGTGAATATAGGGGGCATTGGCTATCTCCACCGTCACCACCGCTGACATCCACCTCACCACAACTTAGCTCTCCGCCCTCGCCCCCATCTGTCCAATGGGTCGAATTGCAGCTCTGGGTGTTGATATCTTGTGAGTCTACGCCTGCCCCACCATCGGCCCCGTCGGATCCTGCGTCACCATCGTAACCACGGACACCTTTACCACCGTCACCAGCAATAATTCGGTTATCTCGAACCGTGAGAGCGGCCCCGCTATTCTTCACGTAGATACCATAGGAGCTACCGCTCGTATCCTTATTGTCACGCCCAAAAACCGTGAACCCACCAAAGACCGTCTCCTCTTCATTGATCCAGGCAGCATTGACTGCGCCCGGCATCGTCTCGGTGCCGTCTGTTCCCATAATGACGGTCTCGTAGAGGATCGGATCCCAGATTTGAAAGTCCCCAGAATATCCACCGAAGACGGAGACCCCGTTCAACAGTTCAATACTCCCATTATACACACCGGTAGCCACCAAAACATCGCGCTTGCCCACGTTGGCTGCCGTGTTAATAGCTGCTTGTATCGACAGCATCGGCTCCTCAATTGTTCCCGGATTGAAGTCGCTACCATTCTTGGCAACAAAAATAGCTACGTCGATCTCGCCATCCACACCATCACAATTGGTGTCACTGCCGTCCGCCGGACCGTCGAATGCGCTGTCATATGTGCACTCACAACCATTGGACGGGTTTCCATCCACATCCAGATATCCATCATTACAGCTATACGTGCAGAAAGGCAGATCCGCAGATACGGAATCACATGCAGGGCCCGCGTTGGGGTAAATCAGAGACGCGCAGTTGATAGAGCAACTACCGCAATGAGATACCTGGTCATAGACTCCATCTTCGTTTCGAAAGCCTTCATCGATGACCCCATCACAGTTGTCGTCGATTTCGTTACATACCTCCTGGGGAAGATTACAGGGCCCCCAGCCGGCTGCCTCACATTGCTGAATCCCGGCACAAGTCGTCGCGGGCCCCCCTTCGGAGGGTTGAAAGGTCACCTCACAACCGATGGACAGGTTGGTATTCGCCCCATCACATTCACAGGAGTTTGTTGCGGGCACACAATAAGAGCCTTCGTCACCCGATGCATCACAGACGTAGCCGTCAATACAATCCGACGCGTTTTCACATGGGGGCGCGCAATAGTCCCCATCCACCAGCTCCACGCATTTTGATCCGAGCACCGGACACTCCGCATCCATCGTGCATGGCTGACAATTACTCGTGGTAAAGGGGCAACTCCCCATATCGGGTATACAACCCCGGAACGATTCTCCAAGGACGGGATCCTCCAGGTCACCACAGGCATACCCGTCGGGACAGTTCACATCAGAACAGTCCACCGTACAGGCCTGGGTCCCCCCGATATTTAAACATCTACCACCGTTACAGGAGGTGTCGGCCTGGCAAGGCTCACATAACTTCTGGAAATTCGGGATACATAGAAAGATTGGATCACCGAGAGCATTGGCGATGGATTTACAGGCAAAGCCATCCGGACAATCTTGAAGACATTGCACCGTACAGATGTAGCCATTTACGTTCTCAACACAGAAGCCAGAGTCACAATCAGAATTTCCCTCACATGGAGAGCCAAAACCACCAGGTACAATCGGAATATCGGCCTCCTGGACATCGGGATCCGAACCATCCGCGTTGGCTATATCCTCTGCAACAGGCAACTCTCCATCGGACGTAGACGACACGTCAGACGCGGCATCCACAGCATCCAATAGAGCGTCACTCGGCACATCGGGAGCGATCTCTACTCCCGAGCCGGAACAGCCTATCAACAATACAATACATACGCCCCAGCCCCATCTCATGACCCGTTCTGGCATATACTTCCTCTCGAATATTCAGACCAAACTACGAATGTAGCCTAACAAATCTGCACCAGCCCGCCCAATTCCGGTTTTTAGCCATCCGAAAAACCATGAAATTAAACCTCCGAGTGGACAGACATCCCTCTGGCATGATTTCTATAAAAGTCGGACCCGCACAGAATTAGATTATGGCAATACTGACGGTTCAAAAAGAGGCCGCTTCGGGAGAATTGTTGCGGCGTGCCGTATTCAAGCGTGTAACCACGATTGGGGCCGCCTCGGACTGCGATGTGGTGCTCGAAGGTGCCGACATCGGCGATCTTCATGCGATGATTATTCTGGAAGGAACGGGCTTTGACATTGTACGAGGCCCAGACACGAATAGCCTTCTCGTCAATGGACAGAAGAAGAAAAAAGCGACCCTCGAACACGGAACCAGCGTCTCTATTGGAGGATATGAGATCCGGTTTGATCTCTTTGATGACCGGGACCCCTCCCCTCCGGCACGCTCGGATGCACTGCTCGACGCATACCGCCGATTGCATCAGTTCAGTCTGCGGCTATCAGCGACAGAGAAAGTTGAACAACTCCTGGAACGTCTACTCGACGATGTGCTCGAGCTGGCAAATGCAGAGAAGGGCTTTATCTTCTTGATCAACGAGGACGAGCCTCAACAGTTGATCGCTCGTAATATCCGATCGCCGGACAAGTCCGAGTTGGAGCAAGAGGCCTGGAGCGACACAATTGTGCAGGAAGTCATCGAGACACGAAAGCCTGTAATCGTCTCCGATGCCATGAACGACGACGTTTTCAAGAACTCCCTCAGCGTCGTCAATATGCGACTCACATCCGTCCTATGTGTTCCATTGCTACATCAGGAGACGTTACTCGGCGTCTTATACCTGGGTAATAATAATATTGTGAGTCTCTTCACTCCGGAGACCCTGTCCATCATCACAGTGTTCTCTGGTCAGGCAGCCCTTTTAATACAGTCGGCCCTGCATATGCAGGAACTTCGGAGTGACCGCGACCGACTCAAGGGCGAGATTGAACAAAGAAAATACGGCAATATTGTCGGGTCATCGGAGAAAATGCGCTCTGTTTTTCAGACGATAGAGCGAGTGTCTGCTACCGATCTACCGGTATTGATTGAAGGGGAAACTGGTACCGGCAAAGAGCTGGTCGCCGCAGAATTACACCGCCGTAGCACACGAAGCGAACAGGCCTTCGTGGCCCTCAATTGTGGTGCAATCCCGGAAAACCTGCTCGAGAGTGAGCTCTTCGGGCATGTCCGCGGTGCCTTCTCTGGGGCCGTTACCAATCATCGAGGCTTTTTCGAGCGAGCCGACGGGAGCACCCTTTTTCTCGACGAAATCGGAGAACTCCCGGTCAAACTTCAGGTGAAGCTGCTGCGTGTTCTGGAGGAAAAGATAGTACGACCGGTAGGGGCGGAGAAGGGTAAATCTATCGACGTACGGATCGTCGCGGCTACGAACCGAAACGTAGAAGAGCTGGTCAAGGAAGGATTATTTCGCGAAGATTTATTCTATCGCCTCAACGGCATTCGGCTTGCTCTTCCGCCGTTACGCGATCGTGATGAGGACGTGGTGCTCATCGCGCGTGCTCTCCTCTCCATGTACGCCAAGGATATGAATTCTAACGTAAAGGGTTTTCACACCAGCGGTATTGCTGCCCTCCTGGCATTTGATTGGCCAGGCAACGTACGTCAGCTTGAGAACCGTATTCGAAAAGCTTTAATCCTGGCCGATGGCTCTCTTATCACCGATAAGGACCTCGGATTAGAGAATACAGAGATCGTCGCTGTGACCTCCCTATCCGAGGCCAAAGAACAATTCGCGCGAGATTACGTCTTGCGAATTTTGAACCTTAACAATGGGAATCGGGCCAAGACTGCGAAAGAGCTCGGAGTAGACCCGAGGACGATTTACCGTTACCTAAATAAAGATACCCAGCCCCCCGATCCCTCCTGAACAGGGAACTGAACCAATTCGTATGAGCCATCTTTTCGGACCACTTCTGACATATCTGAGCCGCTCGTGCGCTCTTCTGGTCCTGTATGGAATGACGACAGGGTGCCTGATACCTGGACCTATCGAGGAAGAGGGGTCCCAAAACAATCCTCTGGTTGTACACCTGGAGGCGATATCTCCGTCGGCAGAGCTGAAAGTCTCTATGAATCGCGCCGATGGGACCGTCGTATTTTCTGTTCCCGAAGGATCGGCGGTCGAAGATCCGGATGGCGATCCCCTGATCTATGTCTGGTATCTGAACTATAATATTCTGGCACCATCGTTCGAGCTGGAGTTCAGTGACAGCTACCTTCTTAGCCCTTGCTCCAAAGAGATCTTCAAAAGCCAGGACTCTTTTACCCTGACGACCATTGTCAGCGACCGCCCCCTTCAGCTCGATTCCGAGCACCCTGATCTCCGAACCTTTGAGGAAGGGGCGTCCACGTTTACCGTTGATTGGGACATCGAGCTGTACGGTGATTGTCCATGACCTCACGGTACCGATTATTACGTTCTATACCGTGCATAATCGTACTCTTATCGCTGATACAGGGCTGCGGCGGCAGCGCTGTTACGCCACCGGACAAGGAATGTGATTCGCAAAACCCCTGCCCGGGCTTTACCCTCTGCCATCTTGAGGTCAATCGTTGTACAGCACCGGCGGCACTACCGGACGTCGTCTATATTGAAATCCAACCCGCCCCCAAGATCTATCCTCGTCTCCATATGTATTCACTGAGCACCGCCGAGATGCTGGCGGAGCCCGTGATAGGAGTGCAACTGGAACGACCCGTTCTTATGAGGGGCCGACTGTACGAAACCAACAGTATTGGCCAAGCCAGCTCTTCCCTGCTGCCATCCACCGTCAGTCTTCTCCCAGAGAGCCAATCAGACCGTCCGCTTCCACGTATGCTGGTTCGATCCCTTGGGGGTGAAGGTGTAGATAGCGATGGATTCCGTATCTGGCTCCAGCCCGACCAAACCTACACAATGGACGTCATCCCAGACAAAACCGAACTTCCACCACTTCGTACAACCCAGGTTCTGGGTAATGAAGTAGAGGCGATCGTGGAGGTTGAAGTGCCCGGTATCAACTCCCTCTCACCGGTACTCGTCGAACTGCGAGATCCCAACGATGTGTCGCTCACAGGCGCTGCGGTGGTGCTACACGATAGCGAAGGGGTTCGGGTCTCTGGCATGGCCTATACAGATGAAAGCGGCTCGGCATTACTGCACCTGAACAAGGACGCCATCTCTCCTTTAACCGTCGTCGTTCGCGACCTCAACAACGCCCCCGGTAGCAGCTACGAGGCCGAGCTCGACATCGACCCGTTTGTTGGAGGGGACGCGGGTGTATTGACCGTGCCGGTCGATCCGCCCAGCCTGCTACAGATCATCGTGCGAGGAGAAGAGCCGGCCAAGAATGTTCCCATTCGTGGTGCGTTCATTACAGTGACAAGACTTACTCCGGGAATCCAACAGGTTGTACATCTGACCACGGACTCCGAGGGTGTAGCTTTCTTCGATCAACTACAGCCTGGGCTCCACATCGTCACCGCGTTGCCCCCACCAAACCAACCCTTCCAGGTGAGCACCCGCGCCATCTGGGTGCAGTCGAATCAGGAACATACGACACAACTTACCTGCCAACCTCGAATTCAAATGAATGGTGTGGTCTACACTTCACGCGGAGCTCTGTTATCTGGTTTCCGTGTTCGCGACCTGGCTCCTCTGAACCTTTCTCTCCCGCAACCGCATCGTATCGATCGCGGGACGGTCGCAACAACGGACGAAGGTGGCGTCTATGAGTTCCTTGTCGGTACGGGACAACACCAGGTGATCATCAACAGTCCTGACACATCCTACCCTCCGGAATTCCGAACCCTCGAAATCAGCCCGGAATTTCCGGAAGCGCTCATTACTCTCGATGTAGAACTGCCCGTTCCTTTCCTTCGCGTTTTTGAGCTTACCGATTTCGATGGAACTCCCTTGACGGGTGCTAACGTAAAGCTCGCGTGGCCCGACCCCGATGAGCCCACCGGCTTCTCTACCCAGACGGGGACATCCGACGCTGAGGGGCGGGTGTTATTCGCGCTACCAGGAATGGGTAACGCTACCGAGAGCAGCGAAGACAGCGGGGCGCAAGCTGGTTTCGCCCCCTGAGAACATAGACTACCGCTTCCCTTTGGTCGGTTTCTTTTTCTTCAAAGATTTGCGGTAGACCGCTTCTGTTCGTCGACACATTGCGTCCGACATTGACCGGGAATCTTTCTTCAATCGTTTCGTGTATCGGGCACATAACTCGGGAGACGGCCGTTTACTGCATACGGTGTCCAATAGTGCTTTACAGGAATCGGAGCTGCACCCTGCGCTCATCGTAAGAAAGAGCGCGAGAATCGTCGCCAGACCTCGCCCCTTTAGAGATAACGACCTCATGATTCCTTCTTCCATTGTGCGCCTTCTTCAATCTCCGCAAGATACCGTTCTTGATCGCGTAGGACCCAGGTAGCATCTCGCTCAAGAAGTTCCCCTATACGCTTAGACACGTCCTCGGCTATTGCCTTTCCCTGATCGGGCGCCAGAAAGAAAACACGTGTTCGGCGCCGCAAGACATCCGATGTCGTCCGGGCAAAGCCTTCTCGAACCGCGGCATCGACATCCCCCCAAACATAGGGGAGCCCATCCACCAGACGTTTCATACCATCAGCCGTGGCCTCAAACGCCTCCAGATGGTTGCCCGCGCGGTTTCCATATGTTCGTAGAAAATGTTCGGCCTGGTCCGCATCCACTCCATACAGTTTCACCAACCGTTGCTGCGCAGATAGGACCTTCCCGAATTTTTCCAATCCTACGGCCTCCTTCAACGGAACCCGCGAAGTTCGACATTTTGTGGGTTGCCCTTTGCGCCACGTCTTCGTGACCCGAAGGAACGTATTCAACGCCTCCATCGCCATCGAGCGACAGGTCGTATATTTCCCACCACAGATCGTCACCACACCATCGGACCGGCTAAAGATCTCATGCTCCCTGCTGGTGCTATAGGCGCTCTTCCCCGGCTGATGCACAAGCGGACGAAGTCCCGCATACGTGGAGCATATATCGTCTTCTGTCAGCGCCAATTCCGAGAAATACTCCTGCACTGTCGCCATGAGGTATTCCACATCCTCCCGGCTCGCCTGCACATTGGAGGCATCTCCGTTGAAGTCGGTGTCCGTTGTCCCAAATAACGTCCCTGGGCCCCACGGAATCGCAAAATTAACACGACCGTCTACGACCGAATTCAACACGACGGCGTGTTCCAGAGGAAATCGGTCCCGGGCAAATACCAGGTGCGCCCCCTTTGTCGGGCGAACTCGACTCGTAGAAGACGCATCGTCCGCTCGCATCACATCATCCGTAAAGGGGCCCGCAGCATGGATCACACCTTGGACGCGCACCGTGAATTCGGCTCCTGTCTCTTCATCATGAAGACGGGCGGCGACCACCCTGTCATCCACCGTCTCTCCTCCACGATATGTCATCTGATTCAAACAAACGGCCCCATACTTTACGGCATCTTTTATCATCGCGACGGTAAGCAGGGCATCATCCGCGCTTGCATCGTAATAGAAGCCCGCTCCCACCAGCCGTTGTTTTTTTAGTCGCGGTGAAAGGTTCGCCACCGCAGCTTTCCCAGGCATTCGGTGAAACTTATAACTCCGCCCAAGAGAGAGCACATCGTATAGCGTCAGGCCCAGACTGATCTCAAACATCGAGCGTCGGGCACCTTTGTAGATTGGGTATACAAAGG
>MDTE01031592.1_pt1 | contig 30517 bp, 28 predicted proteins | sample 811231 | NCBI WGS metagenome assembly MDTE01 (sample SAMN05326651, study PRJNA326480) | marine metagenome | isolation source: seawater | place: Indian Ocean: Red Sea | collected 2010 | reverse complement strand
TTTTTTGAAATCTTGTTAAAAGTGTTGCAGTTACAATAACAAATGTTGGTTTTAAAAATTCTGATGGTTGTATTGAAAAACCATAAATACTTATCCAACGACTAGCTCCTTTTATCTCATAAGACACAAAATTTGGTATTATCGATAATACTAGAGAGACTGAAAAAATAATAAAAGAAAATATAACAATTTTTTCCACAGAAAGATTAGTTAAAATTATCATTATAAAAATACATATTGGAAGTATAATAAGATGCCGTTTAATAAGATAGTTTTCGCTAATATCTAATCTATTCGCATAAATAGAAGAGCTACTCAATATTAAAAAAATTCCAATTATCATCAGTAATATAATTGAAAAAACAATCCATCTATCCAAAGATAACCACCACAATTTGATTTGATACAAAAATGAGTTCATATTGACACCATTTTTTTAACTATTTTTTTAAAATATACACCTCTTTGTTCAAAATTTTTAAACTGATCAAAAGATGCAGATGCTGGTGATAGTAAAATATTTATTAATTTTTTTTTTTCTAAGGCAACCAATATTGCCTGCTCTAATGCTGTATCTAGAGTTTCGAAGGTTTCGGTATCTAGATAATTTGATAAATACTTATTAAAGTCTTCTTTACATTCTCCGAATATAAATGCTTTCAACACATTTCCTAATGAATTGTGTATTCCTTCCAAGCCACCAGGTTTTTTTCTTCCACCAACAATCCAAAATATATTGTCTAGGCTTTGAAGTGCCATTTTTGATGATTCAACATTGGTTGATTTGCTATCATTATAAAATTCAATATTTTTGTATTTTTTAAAATATTCAAATCGATGCTCCAGGCCTTTAAATTTTTTTAAAGTTTCTAAAAAAATGTGTTTATCGATTTGAAGTAATTCACTAATTACAAAACAAGCAAGTATATTGGGTAAATTATGTTTGCCTCTCAAAATACAACAATTTCTATTAAATCTAAACATCGTATTTTTTTTATTATCCGTTATAACCAGCATATCTTTTTTCAATTCAATGAAAAAATCGCAATTATTAGAATTTTTTGAACCAATTGTAATAAGTTTTGAATTAGAGTTTTTTGAAAAATCTTTAGCAAGTTTTTTGGTGATAGGGTCATCTATACAAATAATTGAAAAATCATTAACTGATTGATTTTTAAAAATATTTGATTTTGCTGCAATGTAATTACTAATATTTTTATGCCTATCAATGTGATCATTAGTAATGTTTAGTAGAACAGAAATATTAAATCTAAGATCTATTATTCTTTCAAGTTGAAATGAAGAAGCTTCTACTATTAAGTATGTTAATAGGTTATGTTTAAGTTTTAAATTACTTATAGGAACTCCAATATTTCCGGCAGAAAAAGAGTTTTTTTTACTTTGTTTAATCGTATGTTCAATTAATTTCGTTGTTGTAGATTTCCCATTTGTTCCTGTAATTCCTATCAGGAATACGTCATTACTTATAAACTTAACCATTTCAATATCTGAAATAATTTCACATTGATACTTTTTTGCAAGAGATACAGTTTTATGATCATTTGAAATCCCCGGGCTTAGTACTAAAAAATCTATTTTATTAAAATCTATTTTATCAGGTGAAATTAAATTTAATTTTTTCTTTAAACAACTTTTACGGATGCTTTCATTATCATCCCAACAAAAATAATCAATTTTCTCTTTTTTAAATTTTTTAGCTAGAGATAAACCAGAAATTCCCAATCCAACAATGAAAATTTTTTTTTTATCTAGGTTTTTAAATTTCATCTTAATTTTAAACTTGCGAGACCAATTAGTGCCAGAATTATTGAAATAATCCAGAATCTAATAACTATTGTTGGCTCTGACCAACCTTTTTGTTCGAAATGGTGGTGTAAAGGAGCCATTTTAAAAATTCTTTTTCCTGTTAATTTAAATGAAAAAACTTGAATTATCACAGATACAGTTTCTAAAACAAATAAACCTCCAATAATGACCAATATGATTTCATGTTTTGAAGCTACTGCAATAGCACCTATAGTTCCGCCTACAGATAATGAACCAGTATCTCCCATAAAAACCATTGCAGGAGGTGCATTGAACCACAAAAAACCAAGGCCAGCACCTATAAGAGCAGAACATACAATAACTAGCTCACCACTCCCACTTACAAAAGGGATTTTAAGGTAATTAGAAAAAATATAATTCCCTGAAAAATAAGCTATAAATGCAAAAGATAGAGCAGTAACTATTGATGGACCAATTGCCAAACCATCAAGTCCATCCGTCAGATTAACAGCATTAGCAGATCCAACAATAACTAGAGAGCCAAAAATATAGTAAAAAAAACCAATATCAATTGATAAATCTTTAAAATATGGAATATTTATAAGACCCACCAAATCCTGATTTATCTGTTGTTGTAATAAATAAATAAATATAAAGGCAATAAAAAATTCAACAAATAATCTTGATTTTCCACTAACACCTTGAGATGACTTATACTTTATTTTTTTAAAATCATCAATTCCACCTATTATTCCAAATGAAGTACTTATCATCAGAACTAAAATTACGAGATAATTAGAAAGATTAGCCCACAAAATAATAGAAGTAATCATAGATATTAAAATCATAGTACCTCCCATAGTTGGTGTTCCTGCTTTTTTTAAAACATGATGTTTAGGTCCATCTCTTCTGATAGGTTGTCCATCTTTTTGAATATTTTTTAAATATTTAATAATATATGGACCAATTAAAAAACAAATAATTAATGATGTGAATAATGCTCCACCTGCTCGAAATGTTATATATTTAAATAAATTTAAAAAACTAAACGAATCTATAAGAGGAATTAAGAAATAATAAAGCATTTACGAACCACAAGTAAGAATTTTACATATTTCCCAAAGTTTAACAGAATTTGATCCTTTAAATAATACTAAATCATTTTTAATTAAATTTTTATTTAAAAAATTATATAATCTTTTGGTATCCGGAAAATGTTTTGATTTGATAGAGCTAGTTAAATTTTCACTTATTATCTTAGACTCCTTTCCTACAGTTATAACAAAATCTATATCAGATTCATTTAATATCAGTGAGATTTCTTTATGATAAAACTCCATTTTTTTGCCAAGCTCTAACATGTCTCCCAAGACACAAATTTTTCTTTGATTTTTAATCTTAAGATTTAAAAAGTTTAATAGTGAGTTTTTCATAGAATTTGGATTTGCATTATATGAATCATCAATTATGACAATATCTTTTCCATTTATTTTTGTTTTATGTAAGGATCCTCTTCCAATTTCGGGTTTAAGTTTTGAAATTTGTTTTAAAACATCATTGAATAACAGATTTAGTTCCTTGGCAATTATTAATATAATTAAGATGTTCGTTGCCCAGTGCACTCCAAAATAGTTCCAATCAAACTTAATTTTTTTACCTAATATTTTTAATTCTACTTTATAATTTGATTCACATTGGTTTGATGAAATATTTAAAATACTTGCGTCAGATTTGTTTGAATCTCCAAAGCTTAAAATTCTATTTTTATTTTTCTTAGCTTCATTTATCAATACTTCATAGAAATTGTCATAAGGGATTATTGCCAAACCTTTTTCCAAACTAGAAAATATTTTTGATTTTTCGATAGCTATATTTTTTCGATTTTTAAAATTTCCGATATGCGCATCTCCAATATTTGTGACAATAGAAATATCTGGAGAAGAAATTGAAGTTAAAAACTCAATTTCACCTGGCTGATTTGTGCCAATTTCTAAAATACAAACTTCTGTATTTTTGGGCATTCTTGACAATGAAAGTGGTAATCCTATTTGATTATTAAAATTACCTTGAGTAGCATAAGTTATAAAATATTTTTTTAAAACTTGATTCAACCAATCTTTAAGCGTTGTTTTGCCGTTACTCCCTGTAATACAAATCATTTTTTTCAATTTAGATCTCATTCTTGAATATTTAGCTAATAATTGTAATGATTTAAGAGTATCTTCTACAGGTATCAAAAAGTCGTCGAATTCAGTCTTATTTAAATACTTTTTATAGTAATCATAATTTACTAATGAAGCAGTAGCTCCGTTTTTAAAGGCTTCGTGAATAAAATCGTGACCATCAAATTTTTTTCCTTTAATAGGTATAAAGAGAGAGTTGTTAGATTTTAATCGAGAATTAATTTTTATCTCATTAAAAAATAACTTTTTTTTAAATTTATTCTTAAATATACTTTCAATTTCTTCTGACGTGAAAAGTTCCATTTTAACCCAATATCTTTTCAACTATTTTATAATCACTAAAATACTTTTTTTTATTTTTAATAATCTGATAATCTTCATGACCTTTACCTGTAATAATAAAAATATCATCTTTTTTTAGATTTTTAATTCCAAATTCTATAGCCTTTCTTCTGTTACCAATGTTATAGATACGCGTAAGGTTTTTTTTATTTATACCTAAAAGCATTTCTTCCCTTATTTTTCCTGGATTTTCAAAACGTGGGTTATCATCTGTAATTATTACTTTATCACAGTATTTTAGTGCAATTTTTGTCATTAAGTTTCGTTTCCCTGAATCTCTGTTACCACCACAACCTATGAGTGCAAAAAGATATTTTTTTTTTATTTTTTGTAAACCTTTAAAAACATTTTTTAATGCATCTGGCGTATGAGCATAATCAATGTAAACCTTAAATTGTTTATCAAAAACTTTATCAAATCTTCCACGAGGCATGCTTAATTTATTTAAGTTTGAAAAATCATTTTTTTTTATATTTATTCCTTTTACTAGGAGAAGAGCACAAAATTTATTGAGAATATCAAATTCACATATTGTTCTCAGAATAATTTCCATTTCTTTTTTATTTAATTCTATTTTAATGATTGATAAATTAGATTTTATTTGAATTTTTGTTATTTTAAGAAATTTAGCATTGAAACCATAATCTAAAACTTTTATCCGATTGATCTTACATTCTTTTAGAAAAAAAGTTGAGTTAGGATCATCCGAATTAATTATTGCCAATGAATTTGATGTTTTATAATTCCTAAAGAGATCTAGTTTAGATTCTCGATATTTCCTAAATGTTTTATGATAATCTATATGGTCTCTTGTTAGATTAGTAAAAGCCAACTTGTCAAACTTTGCTGGGAACAATCTCCAACGATCTATTCCGATGCTTGAAGCTTCGGTAACTATTTTTTTGCATCCTATTTTTTGTAGTTTAGATAATGTTTTATGAAAGTCTATTCCGTCAAGGGTTGTTAGGTTTGATTTTTTATGTTTTTTTGACGATTGTATTCCAAGTGTTCCTACGCTTGCAGATTCAAAACCATAAATATGCCATAGTTGCCTTACAAATTCACTGACGCTTGTTTTACCATTTGTACCCGTTACTGCAATTTTCTCCGATATATTATTTGGGTATATTAAAGAAGCTATTTCGTTGCATAATTTAATTGGGTAATTAGTTTCAATTAATGAGAAGTTTTCTGGAATTTTTTTTAAATACTTTAAAACTTTATTTTTGCAATTTGAAATAATAGCAAAATTCTTTAAATGATAAAAATCTTGTATAAACTTGTGCCCATCAAACTGTTTACCCTGAATTGCAGTAAAAATAAAATTTTCTTTCATTTTTTTTGAATTGTTAGTGATTCCTTTAATGCTAAAATTAGATTTAAATAAAATCTTAGATTCCACACGGCACCTTGAAATCACACTAGAAAGTTTCATTATACAAACTCTTTTTTTTGGTGATTTTCAATTCTTTTTTTAGTTGTTTTTTTGGATAAATTTTAATATCAATTGCAATTCTCTTAAGAATTCTAGAAAAGATTGGTGCAGCTGTATTTCCTCCGTATAGATTTTCTGAATTTAAATTCTGAGGTTCATCAAGGAGAATAAAAATTATGTACTTAGGTTTAGTAATAGGAAAAACTCCTACAAAAGATGTTATAACCTTATCACCATAATTCTTATTATTTGTTTTTCTTGCTGTTCCTGTTTTACCTCCAATATCAATACCGTTTACATATGCCTTTTTCCCAGATCCATTAATTACGACATCATGAAGTAGATCCCTAATTTCTTTTGATAAAGTTTCAGAAAAAATCCTTTTTTTCTTATTTTCTAAATTTTTAAGAATTTTAGGTTGTACATAATATCCTCCATTTACGAGCAAAGCGTAAGTACTTACTAGACTTATTGGGGTCAATGATGCACCATATCCAAAACTTAAACTACGTCCACTTAGTTGGTTCCACTTTTCTGGTAACCTATTTCTAATAATTTTTAGGCCTTCAATTTGAAGATTTTTATCTAGTTTTAATTTTGAAAAAAACTCTTTTTGTTTGATATGTCCAATTTCATCAAATATTTTTATACTACCAATATTTGATGAATTAACGAAAATATCATTGAGATTTGCTTGATTAGATAATTTTACTACATCATGAACTAAATAATTTTTAGATAGCCTATATGGTTTAGAAACATCAAAAAATTGATTTTTAATAGAAATATTACCTTGTAGTGCCATTGCAACATTAAAAGTTTTTAAAGTGGAACCCATCTCATAACGAGCTGAAGTAATCAAATTATTTTCACTAAAAGGTTTTATTTTATTTGGAAAATTCGGGTTATAATCAGGTAAAGAGAGCATTGTAATTATCTCTCCAGTATTAACATCCATCATTATTGCAGCTGCAGCTCTAGCGTTAAATTTTTCCATCCCACTTTTTAGCTCCTCGTAAAAAATATTTTGGAGCTTGGCATCTAAAGTAAGATAAATATTTTGTCCTTTTTCAAGATTTTGATTTTGACTCTTTTCTAATTTACTTTTTGGTACCCCATACTTTGAAACAAATCCAGTAACTTGAGAAAATAAATTATTTTGAGGATATATCCTTTTTTGAGATTCTTGAAATTTTAGTGCCGGCTCTCCCAACTTTAATATTTTTACTTCCTCTGTTTTACTAAGATGTTTTTTTAATAATCTATATTTTCCAGATTTAATTATATTATTTATCTTCTCGATTTTAATATCAGGAAAAATTAATCTTACCTGATCAATAAAATTTACATTATCAAGAATTTTATTGGGTTCTAAATACAAATCTTTTACAGGAATTGAACCAGATATGACATTATTGTTTCTATCGAGTATCATTCCTCTCATTAAATTATCTTTATTTTGTGATAATTTAATTAATAAGTAATTTTTTGTTGAGTATTTGAATGATTTTACAATTAATAACGCCATAAGAATAAATATTAAATAGGAAAAAATAGACAATCTTTTTTTACCAAGATTTAAAACTTCCGAAACCTGACTATTTTGTATAAGCTTTTTGTCGTCTGTAAAATCTATGAATTTTGAATCAAAGGAGAATGTTTTTGGAATTATATTGTCATATTTAATTCTTCTTGATTTATTCATTTTTAGGATTATCCATTATTGTAACATTTGATAAATCATAGGGTTCTAAATAAAATAATTTTTTGTTAATATTTTTTAAGTTTTCTGGACGTGTCAAAAAAGCAAAATTAATTTTTATTAGTTGCATCTCTTTTAATATATTTTGGTACTCTTGATTAAGTTTTTGAATTTTTTTTTCTTGTTTTTCTAAGCCAAAATGCAAAAGAAAATTTAAAATTATTAAGACAGATATCAAGTAAGAAAAAATTTTAATCATATTTTTTTTGCAGCTCTTAATTTAGCAGAACGAGAACGAGGGTTTCTTTTTATTTCACTAAATTTAGGTAATAAAGGTTTTTTTGTAATAATTGACAGCGTTTGAGTTTTATGAGTAATATTGGGAGGATTGTTCCTATAATTATTATAAAAAATACCACTGTTTTCTTTAAAAAAATTTTTAACAATCCTGTCCTCAAGTGAATGAAAAGAAACAACTACAATCTTACCATCTTTGTTCAAAATACTTGGAATACATTTTAGTGTATCTTGCAGTTCATTAAGCTCTTCATTAATAAATATTCTTAGTGCTTGAAATGATCTTGTAGCACTATTAATTTTATAATTTTTTTTGAGACCTAAGCTATTTATAATTTCTGATAACTGGAGTGTAGAGGTTATTTTATTTTTTTTTCTTTCTGAAATTATTGCTCTAGCAATCTTAAACGATTTTTTTTCTTCCCCAAATTTAAAAAAAATATCACTCAAATCTTTTTCATTAAATTCATTAATTATTTTTTCTGCAGTAATTTTACTATCATTTTGATTACCCATTCTCATATCTAATGGTCCGTTCGAATTAAAAGAAAATCCTCTGGAAGGATCATCTAACTGAGTATTAGACAGACCTAAATCAAATACAATTCCGTCAATTTTTTCTCCAAATTTATTAATTATTTTTCTTAGTTGACTAAACCGTTTGTTAAAGAAAAAGAATTTTGTTTTATAACTTGACTGGTATTGTTTAATATATTTTTTTGAATTTGGATCTCTGTCAATAGCTATAATCTTACAATTATAACAATTTTTAAATATTTCTTTAGTATATCCACCTTGCCCGAAAGTTGCATCAACATATAGTTTTTTTGAACTAGGCTCTAAAATTTTCATCACTTCATCCACCATCACTGGAGTGTGAGTAAATTTGTCCACTATCCTTAGTTTGCTTGTCTTCTTAGAAATGCAGGTATTTGAAGAAGTTCATCATCTGATGTCTTTAAAGAAACTTCATCTGACTCAATAGCACTTTCTTCGATATTCTTATCTAAGTTGAGATTTGAATTTTCTGTAATTCTTTTTGAATCAAATAATGAGCGTTCTCCCTCCATTTTTTCTAATTCTTTTTTTTCTTGATCATCAAATACTCCTACATTTTTTTTAACTACACTGGATATCTTGTCTTCATCTTTATTTTTTTTATTTCCAAAAATTCTTTCAAAAAATGATGATTCAATTTTTTTCTCATCTTCTTCTTTAAACTCTTTAGCTTTATTTTCTAACTCTTTAATCTTTAGTTCGTGTGCCCCTTGATCTTGGTTATAGTCTTGGTTTAATTTTGGATTTTCTAGCTCAACTAGAAACTTAGGGACTGAGGTTTCATTATTGTTATCTTTCTCTATAAAGTTGTTATTTTTGTCTTTAAATGCATCAACATTATCAATTTTAACTTTGTTTTCTGTTTTAATTCTATTACCAAATGTTTCAGAGTCTATTCCTGTTGATATAACAGATATCTTGAATTTTCCACTATATGCTTCGTCTTTTGTAATTCCCCAAATAATATTAGCATTTTCGTCAGATTCTTCTTTTATTTTATGTAACGCTTGATCTACCTCAAGTAATGTTACATCTTCGCCACCAGTTATATTTACTAATACTCCTCTAGCCCCTGACATTGAATTGTTTTCTAACAATGGGTTCAAAATTGCTTCTTCGGTTGCTTTTAATGAACGTTCATTATCTTCAGCAATACCAGTGCCCATATGAACCTTACCAGTTTCACTCATGACAGCTCTTACATCAGAATAATCATGATTCATAATGCCTGGTTTAACCATCAAGTCAATAATACTTCTTACACCATCAATTAAAACATTATTTGCAAGTTGTAATGCTTCTGTAAAAGTGGTTTCTGGCTTGGCAGAATGAAAAATATTTTGATTTGGTATTACAATTAAGTTATCAACATATTTTTGTAATTCTCGAATTCCTTCCTCTGCTCTTTGCATTTTTACTTTACCTTCCATTTCAAAAGGTTTTGTGACAACACCAACAATTAAAATTCCCATATCTCTTGCAACCCTAGCAACAACTGGCGAAGCACCTGTCCCGGTTCCTCCTCCCATTCCTGCAGTTAAAAATACCATATTTGCGTCATCAAGATACTCTTGAATTTCATTAACAACTTCTTCCGCAGATGCTTTTCCAACATCTGGATCAGCACCTGCTCCTAATCCTTGAGTACAATTAGGACCAAGTTGTAAAGTTTCCTCAGCCTTTGAGTGTTTCAACTGTTGACTATCCGTATTAACATTCAGGAAAGAAACACCAGAAACATTATAGTCAATCATGCTATTAATAATATTTCCCCCTGCACCACCAATTCCTATTACTGAAATTTTTGGTGATAAATTATTAGCTTTTGCCGGCATTTTTAGATGAAGTGTCATTTTAGCTCCTTATTCTAGAATTCCTTTTGGAATTGGTTTTAGTCTGGGGTTAAGTTTTTTTTCCTTAGCTATTTTAATTGTTAAAACTTTTTGTTTTTCATATAAATCGGGGTTCCAGATTTGGAATGTAGGACCTAGTCCAACAAATAGTGCATTTTTTGAAATATCTGCATGATCAAGAAGTTTTTTTGGTAAGATGATTCTTCCATCTTTATCAAACGGTATTTCTTCTGCTTCACTAAAATATAAAGAGATTAATTCAAATTCTTCTTTTGAATAATTGCTTTCATCATCAATACTATTAGCAAGAGCTTCCATCCTATCAATTCCACATGCATCTATTGACTGATGCGAATATGAGGGAAATGCTATTATTCCCTTAAAAGATAATTTATTCAAAGAATTCCTAAATGTTGATGGTACAGAAACTCTTGATTTAGAATCAATTTTATTTTGAATAGTTGATAAAAATAGTGCCATAAAATTCCAAATTGGGATTCTATGGGATATTATGGTATTTTATACCAAAATAGCAACAAAAAAATAAAAAAAACTAGATGGTCTATAAGCCGGATTCTGTTACTTAAAAAGTATTATGGCTATTCATCTTGAGATAATTGTTACCAATTACTTCTGTGCGTCTTACCTGGCAAAACTCAGAGTAAAGCTGTCAAAAGACTTTGCCTGCTTAGACTTGCTCCCAATGGGGTTTACCCTGCCATTAATGTTACCATCAATGCGGTAAGCTCTTACCTTACCTTTTCAACCTTACCCTAAGGCGGTATATTTTCTGTGGCACTTTCCCTAAGGTCACCCTCGCCGGGTGTTACCCGGCACTGTTACTCTGTGGAGTCCGGACTTTCCTCCTTAAAAGGCAGCCATACAACCATCTAGTAAACTTTTTATAATTTTTAAATAACTAAAAATCAAACCTTTTTTCTGATATCTTGTTTAAGTTTTTCAGAAATTTCAAAACTAGTATAATTTGGGTCCTTATTTAACAATATTGGGTAAAAGTGTCTATGGAATGCATTAACAATTGACAAATTTTTTTTATTTAAATTCTTTTTAATTTCAATTTGACTATAACCTATATAATCGAGATTGTTAAAAAACTTTTGTAAAGTTAATTCGTCAAGAGGCCTAAGATTAATTTTTCTGTAATTCGAATAAATTGGAAGCCCAATGGAAAAAGAAAATAGTTGTTTCCAAGGAAAAAATATTCCTGGATCAATTTTTCTAGTAGGAGCCACATCACTATGTCCTAGTATATTATATTTACTGATCTGGTATTTATGTATAAGAAATTGAAGAAGAGCAATAAGTTTTTCAATTTGTAAATCAGGAAATTTATTCTTAGATGGCTCTCCTTTATTTACGATTTCTATCCCAATCGAATTGTCATTTAAATTAATATCTTTTTTCCAATAAGATAATCCAGCATGCCAGGCTCTCAGAGAATCATCAACTAATTGATAGATCATGCCGTCTTGGTCAATAACATAATGAGAACTTACTTTTCTGATTTTATCATTTAAAATATTTACAGCCTGTATAAGATTATCTGTTTCTGTGTAATGAAGAATTATATATTTGATTTTTGTATTTTTTGACCTATTATCAAAATTTTGGGAATTATATTGTTTTAAAATTTTAACTGTCATTTTTGAGGAAGCGTCATGAGATATTTTATTGTTATTTTTTTTGTATTTATATCATTAAATATATTGAAATCAGAACAAATTTTTAATGGGAAAAGCCTTACTAACTTTTATATAAACCCAAGCTTAGATGCATCTGTAATTTACCCTCTCGAAATGGGGCATGAAATGTTGTCTATAAAAAAAAACGGAGACTGGATACAAGTAACAGATAAACAAACAGGATTAGTGGGATGGGTTTTAAGTGTTGATTTTACTTCTAAAAAACCTGAAGAATCAATAGGTAAGAAAAACTATAATTTGATATTTGAAGAATTTAAAGAACGTGTTTTAGAAATGAGTAAGGCTATAGAAAGTGCAATTAATGTAAAAACATTTAAAGATGTCAAACATATGGGCGGAGCTGCTGCATATGTTATAGCAGAGGATAATTGGTTTAATGGAAAGAGATTCCAACAACAAGCCTTTCAGGTATATGAGATTTGGAAAGGTATAAACCAGTCCCCATCTTTTCTTTCTTTTAGAGATTCAAATAATAACGAAAAATTTATAGTTTTATCAGGGCCACATAGACCGAGAATTCTGAAGTCAAACAAATAAGTTAGATGAAAAAATTTTTAATTTATTTTTTTTCTTTTGTTTTTCTTATTGTAGCATTATTTTCAATTCTCCTATCACTTGTTGATAAGCAAGAGATTGTTAATTCTATAAAAAAACAAATAATAAACAATAATAATTATCAAGTAGATTTTGATGATAATTCATCATTTTCACTTTTCCCATACCCAAATGTGGAAATTAATAATCTAACCTTTTCAAATCAAATAGATAATTTAAATTTATTTCTTAAAGTAGAAAATATTAATTTAATTTCTAATTGGTCATCAATAATCAAAGGCAAACCAAAAATTACGAGATTGGATTTTGTATATCCAAAAATTATTCTTTCCAAAGAAGGATTAAATCAAAATGTTCAGACTGAAAAATTAAAGAGGAATATCAATATTGCAATAAGTAAACAAAATTTTTTTTTTGAAAATGTAGAAAAAATTGTTACAAGAGATGGCGAGTTTCTTTTCCAACTTCAAAACAATAATTATTTAATTGAAGATTTAGATTTTACTTACAATAAAAAAAATGAAGATAAAATAATTGAGGGAAATTTAAATTTCAAGAAATTTGATTCTAAATTTGATTTTAAATTAAAAACAAATGATTTGATAAATTTTGATATTTTGCTCAATCAAAAACTTAACACAAGCAAAGAAATGATAACATGGAACCTTAATGCTGAGAGAAAACATAAAATAAGGTTTTTTGGTGATGTAGTTTCAGATTCTATTAATTTAAATTCATTTAATTTTGGACTATACCAAAGATTTGAAAAATTTAGTTCTAAAAGATTTTTTGTAAATTCAAATTCGAATACTACAGAATTTGAAATTTTTTTTTTAATAAAAAAAATAACCGCTAAAGGTCTTACACTAAAAGACTCCAAGTTTTTTATTCAAGGAAATGAAGATTACTTTAAAATAAGAGACATAAAAACGAAAATAAATAACTCCAATCTAATGATGAATGCAAATATCGATGTAAAAAATAAAAAAATTACAGGTTCAGGTTTTCTAAAAGATTATATAATTCCTGATTCTTTGCTGGGTGATTCAAAATATAGTCTATATGGAGGTAAATCTAAAATAGAATTCAATTTTTTAAAAAATAATTTTTTTTTTGGTGATGAGTTTTTGAGTAAACTATCCTTTAAATCAAAAATTTTTATTGAGAACCCATCTCTCAAAGGCATCAATCTCAATACATTATTTTTAAAAATAAAAGAAATATCTTCTTTGGATGATATACTTAAATTAGTTGAAATAAAAAATACAAATGGTAGCTCAAAATTAACTTTTATAAGTTCAGATCTGAACTTATTGTCAAATAAATTAAGCATAAAAAATCTAATTGTAAAAGATATTAATTTTGAGATGAGAGGTAATGGTTTTTTAGATTTAAATAAAAATATTTTAAAAATGGACAATAATATAAAACTTTTAAATAAAAATTTTTCTGATTTTCCTTCTTTTCCATTACAGGTAATTGGTCCAATAGATAATCTCAAATATAATTATGATTTAAATTATTTGAAAAATTCAATTATAGAAAAAGGATTAAATATTATCTTAAAAAATACAAACGAGATAACTATTGATCCAAAAAAAATATTCGAAAATTTAGATAAAGAAAAAACTGATAATTTAAAGGAGATTTTCGAAAATATATTTTAATTATTTATATCATATTTTTGGGATCTACTATTTTATCAAATTCCGTATAGTCCAAATAATTTAGCTTTTTTGCAGCTTCTTTTAGTGTAATTTTTTTTTCGTATGCCAACTTAGCTATCTCAGCAGATTTAGAGTATCCTAGGCTTGGATTTAATGCTGTTACTAGCATTAGAGAATTATTGAGGTTTTTTAATATTTGTTCTTCGTTTGCCTTTATTCCAAATAAACAATTATCGACAAATGAATTAATTGCATCATTAATTAAATTTATTGATTTTATCATCGCAAAGGCAAGAAGTGTTTTATTTGTATTTAATTGAAGTGATCCTTGACTTGATGCGTTGCTCACAGAAAAGTGGATTCCTTGAAGAAAAATACAAACTTGTGCTAAGGCCTCACACTGTGTTGGATTTACTTTACCTGGCATTATAGAAGAACCAGGCTCATTAGCAGGAATTGTTATCTCATTAATTCCACATCTTGGTCCAGATGATAAAAGTCTTATATCATTGGCAATTTTGTAACATGCTGATACGAGTGTATTTATTGCACTAGAAAAATTTAGTATTGGTTCATGAGAGGATAAAGATTCAAAGTAATTTTTACTCTTTTTAAATTTTATACCAGTCATTTTTTCTAATGCCTTTAGAAATCCGTTAGAAAAATCTTTTGATGAATTTAATCCCGTTCCAACAGCAGTTCCACCCTGCGCAAGATATAATAATTCCTCTTGAGCTTTTTCAATCCGCATTAAACTATTAGTTACCTGTGACTCAAAGGCCCCAAATTCACTTCCAAGAGTAAGTGGTGTAGCGTCTTGATAATGAGTTCTCCCGATCTTTATTATTTCATCAAATTCTCTTTTTTTTTCTTCTAATTTTTTTATAAACTTTTTTAAACACGGAATTAATTTTTTTTTTGTAATATCTATGATAGTTAAGTGAATAACAGTTGGAAAAGAATCGTTAGAAGATTGGCCCATATTACAATGATCATTAGGGTGAATGGGACTATATTTACCTAATTTTTCACCAAATAATTCGTTTGATCTATTTGCAATCACCTCATTTACATTCATATTGGTTTGTGTCCCAGAACCTGTTTGCCAAACAGATAGTGGGAAGTGATCGTCATGTTTTCCAGATAAAATTTCATCACATGTTTCGATGATTTTTTCACCAAGATTTATATCTAATTTTTTTAAAGCAATATTACTAATTGCCGCGGCTTTTTTTTGTAGTGCGAAAGAATAAACAATTTCAATCGGCATTAAATCGTTTCCTATTTTAAAATTTTTAAGACTTCTTTGAGTTTGAGCACCCCAGTATTTGTTTTGAGGAACTTTTATTTTCCCTATTGAGTCATACTCTTCTCTAAATTTCTTTTCCATGTCAGTCTTTCTTTTTTCTAAAATTTTCAAGTGAAACTATATTTTTGTCAATTTTACTGTTTGAACTATTACCAACATTTTTATCTTTAGAGTGTTTATAGTCAGATTTAACTTTATTCCTTATATCAAGTTCTAAACTAAATTTTACGAAGGGATCATTAAATCTTTTGATTGATTCAAAAGGTATAGTTAGATTTTCTCGTTTTCTATTAAAAGAAAGAGTAACGCTAAAAGATTCTTCAGATATGAGCAAATCCCAGAATTGATTTTGGAGAATAATTGTCATCTCTTTTGGATAATCTTTTTTTAATGATTTGCTAATTTCTACATTCTTATATCCTGTATCAAAAGTAATGTAAAAGCAATGATTAGATGAAATTTTTAATTCCGATAGGTCCATTAATATGTCTCTTACAACTTGAAGAAGAGCTTTGTTTATTCTTTGACCATAATCAATAAATTTTTTTTCCATGATTTAAGTTAATTTTCATTTAATATAACAGAGCTAAATAAATTTAAATATAGATTTTATTAAAAAAAAAAAACAAAAAAAAAATAAAAAAATTTTTGAGAGGTGTTTTATCAGTCTAATAAATTCAAACATTATTTTATTTTATAAAAAATTGCTAAGGTATTTATGTAGAATATACGCTAAAAATAAAATTAAGAGACCCAACGAATATGTAAACCAAAAATTTAGTCCCAGCATCTTTGCTAAAAAAAATGGAATAAAAAATGTTACAGATAAAGGAATAGCTATTAGAATATTCTTAGAAAATATAATAGTTTTTTCGAAATCTTTATATTCCAAGTAAGAAAACAAAATCGTTATAATGCTTACTAATGGCAGAGCAACAATAAAACCTGCGGTCGCGGGTTTTTTAAATGATAACCAACTAGCAAAAGAAATTATTAAGCTAGCAAATATTACCTTAAGAAAAAAAAACACAATGAAATACTCAAAAATTATAATATATTATATTTTTTTGAATAAGATTTTTCAAATTTATTTTCTTCTTTTTTTGGTTTATAAAATGTAATAAAGAAAAAAATACTAAAAATTATTAGTAAGTAAAGGTAAATAAATAATTTAAAATATACGTGGAACATACAACTATAACGTCAGGTATTTCTAAAGTTTAATAAAAATTAGTAGAAATTTGGTTGAATAGTTTGCAGAGTATGATTAAATCTTAACTATGAAAAAGATTGATACTCTTGATGCTGCAAGAATTAAAAAGTTAGAAGCTAAAATTAACAAGCTTCAATCTAGTATAAATGAACTAGATTCTAAATTGTCAACACACATTGGTTTTATTGAAAAAGTATATGAGAGACTAAGAAACCCAATCTCAAATATCAAGAATATATTTGGATAAAACATAGTCTAATTCTTTAATGATAATAACTTATGTGAGTTTATGTTAATGTTAACTAGCATTATTCAAAAATAATATGTTATAATAAGGTAATATTAGTTTTGCGTTTTTACTTTATTATGTTAGATAGTAAAATCTTTTTTAAAATATTCATTTTTTTATTTCTATTATACGGACAAAACTCTGTAGCAAAAAACTTCATAATTATAAACCCTGATGGTTTTTGTTCTTCTAATGAAGAAAATAGTAACAATAATCATTGCAATCTTTGTGTATTATCTGAATTAGATTATCTTAACAACAATAAATACTATTCAAATTTACTAAAGTTAGATGTAAAAAAATTATTATTTAAAACATATTTAAGGCACAATCCTAAGATACAACCAAAATCAAACTCTCCCCCATATTAAAATTTTACAAAATTTAATTTTAAATTTAATTAAGGAGAGATAATGTTTTTAATATTCTTAACACTTTTTTTGAGTGTTTTTATACGTTCCCACGCTGACGAACTTCATATTTCAGACAGCCATGGGCCAATTTCTATAATGGGTGAGCATATGCACAATGAAGGTGAAGTAATGTTTTCATATCGTTTTAGTAACATGAGAATGCATGGTTTATTAAATGGAGAAAAAAAAATAGCCCTTAGGGAGGCTATGGCTTCACCAAATTCAGCCTCAGATAATTCTGGTACATATATGAACTCACCTGTTGAAATGAGGATGGATATGCACATGTTTGGAGCTATGTATGCGCCTAATAACAATTTAACACTAATGTTGATGACAAATTATGTTGAGAAAGAAATGAAACAAGAAAGAATGCCGATGTCGGGAAGTTCAAGATTTGATGTAAATTCAAGCGGTATTGGAGATATAAGGATTTCTGGCCTTATTAAAATACTACAAGATAATCATCAGGATGCGATATTGGGTATTGGGTTAAGCATTCCAACTGGTAGTATTGATAAAAGAGATGTTACACCTGCTTCATCGAATGCGCGTCTTGGATATGCAATGCAGAATGGAACAGGAACTCTTGATCCTTTCATATTTTTAAATAATGTGAATAATTTAGGAAAATTTAAGATTGGTGAACAGATTTTGTTCAAAACAAACTTTTCTAAACATAATTCAAAAGGTTATCATTATGGAAATTTAATTGATTTAAAGACATGGATTTCTTATCGTTGGTTAAAAAATTTATCAACATCTTTAAAAATTAATTACAAATACCAAGAAAAAATGTTTGGTTCTGATAATGAAATGAACAAAAGAATGAGTCCAGCAATGGATAGTCGAAATCAAGGTTACAACAAATTAGAATTTGGTTTTGGATTAAATTTTATAAATCATAAAGAGTTCATGAAAAATAATAGATTAGGTATTGAATTTATATTCCCGGTCTACCAAAATTTAAGAGGTATTCAAATGTCAGATAGTGTAAATTCGATAATAGGTTGGCAATATTCTTTTTAATGCTCTTATAAATTTTATGAATATGTGACATTTTTATTATAAATTTAACATATTGAGTTACTAAGTTATAATTAAATTTTTCAATGGTAAATTTATGTTTATTTATTTTCTTGTCTCAGGACAAGTACTCCTGTTCTTATTTAGAAAAAAGAAACAAGTTTTGACATTGTCAAGTATCTTCGTTTTTGCAAATATTGTAATCAGTAATTTTGATTCAATAAGGTACCAAACTAAATTTGATAAGAAGGGAAATACTTACGTGCATGATCTTTTGACAGGAAAAAAGTGGAAAAAACGTTAAATCTATTTTTTTCTTAATTTAATATAAACTATTTCATTTCTAGATCCTAACCTCATTCTTGGTCCCCAACAACCAGAACCACTTGAAACATATAGTTTGGAATTTGATTTTTTGTATAAACCGAAGATGTATTTATACTTTAATTTAACAATTAAGTTAAATGGGAAAATTTGGCCATTATGAGTGTGTCCAGATAGCATTAAATCAACTGAGCTTGGTAAAAAATCCCATAAACAAGGCTTATGTACCAAAACTAAATTAAAAAAATTCCTTTTTAATAATTTTGTAGTAAGATTTTCTTTTGTATTAAGATTGATATCATCACTAATACCGATGATGTTAAGTTCTTTGTATTTGAAGGACATATTGTTTAGAAAATTAATATTATATTCTTTTAGCGAAGAAAGTTTTTCTTTAAAATTATTTAAATAGTATTCATGATTTCCTGATACAAATATTATGGGTTTGCTGATTTCAAAAAATAATTTTAAATTACCAAGATTAAATTTGCTTGAATCAATCATATCCCCACCTATTAAAAGCAAATCATATTTAATTTGTTTTATTTTTTTAATAATTTTTTTTAAATGATTTTTTGAATTAGATCCTAAATGAAGATCACTTAAAAAAATAAGATTTATATCAGTTTTTATCTTTTTATCAGTTCTAATATCTAATGTTTTGAGATAAATTGTATTTCCATTTTTTATACTTAGAACAATTAAGAAAATATGAATATTTAGACATATCAGAGCAATTGTCTCAGAGTTTCCAGTAAAGATTATATTGATTAAAAGCCCGAAGATTAAAATGAAAAATCCTATAAAACCTATTCCAATTCCATAATGTATTAAATACCTTAAAAAAAGAAGCCTTATAACTGATCGAAAATAAGAAATAATTATTGTTGTTATACAAAAGTTGATTAGAAAAGAATAAATTCCTATTATGTTTCCAAAGTATAGATAATATAATGCTTCATAGGGAAATATAAAAAAACAATATGAAAAAAGATAAATAAAAAAATAAAAAGAGAACTTTCTTAAAAAAATCAAAATAGTATTAATCAAAGGTATTTTCTGTATTAAATATTTTTGGATATTTTTCAACTTTATTTCTATAATTTTCATAAAATCCATAAAATATAATTGCGCAAAAAATTATAAGAGGTAGGAATTTTTTCATAAATAAAAAAAATAAAAATTTCTTTACAAAAGATTTTACAGTTTAAAGATTGATAACACATATAATCAATTAAATTTACATTTGAATTACTTTTTAAAAATTTGTACTATATAAAAATTGTTAACTAATTTAAAGGAGGTGATCTGATGTCTAGTATTAAAAATGAAACTCAATTTAACTTAATTAACTATTTGTCAGATAATCTCAACAATAAAGTTAATTAGAAAAGTTAAATTGACCGAAATTAATACGATAAGGGGATTAAAAATCCCCTTTTTTTTATAAATAGAATTTACTTTTCATTTGGTGCGCTCGGTCGGACTTGAACCGACAAGGAACAATGTTCCGCTGGATTTTAAGTCCAGTCTGTTTACCAATTTCAGCACGAGCGCAAAGATTTTATTTTAGTTGATGTTATTTTTATTCCAGATTTGAAATTATTTTGCAAGTTTTTAAGAATTTAATTTCTAAATCATAAAACTATTGATATTTTAAATCTACTCTTGCAGAAGAAACGAATTCGTAGTTCGATCATGATAATTAAAGTTTTCTGGCTTATCTTCTTACTAATTTTAATTTAAATTAATATTTGGTTTAAAAAAAAATAAAGAATGTTTAACTTATTGATCTTTTTTAGTTTTTCTTTAAACTTTTTTCTATCAAAATCTTGGATATTTCTTTAATCATAATTTTGTATCTCTTGGATTTAATATATCTTTTTTTTTCACTATCTTCCATTTCATCTCTCATGAATCTTTCAAACTCTTGATGAATACTTTCTTTAAATTTATCAATCATTTTTTATTAAATCAGTAAAATATAGAAAATTTGTATCATTTTTTGAGAAGATAATACTATTTTATTTTTAAAATTTAATACTATAAAATAAGAGAAGAAACTTTCTTATTGAAATATGTAAAAAGAAATAAATTTCTAATAAATACTTAAGATACAAAATTCGATAAATACATAGTAAAAAAAAATATTCTTTATTTCTCTTCTTTTAGTTAAAAGCCTGTGATAAGTTTTAACCAAATTAAACATATGAAAGTATTAATTCTTGCAGGAGGTTTTGGAACTCGATTGAGTGAAGAAACTATTATCAAGCCTAAACCGATGGTTGAAATAGGGGAAATGCCAATACTATGGCATATAATGAAATATTATTCAGCTTTTACCTTTAATGAATTTGTTATTGCCTTAGGTTATAAGGCAGAAATGATAAAAACATATTTTCTTAATTATTCTCAGATTAGTGGTGATATGTATTTAGATTTTAAGAAAAAAAAAATTTCAAAACCCAGAGATTTCTCAGAAGACTGGAAAATTCATTTAGTTGAAACTGGACTTAATACTATGACAGGAGGAAGGGTAAAAAGGTTACAAAATATTATTGGTAATCAGAGGTTTTTACTTACGTATGGAGATGGATTAAGTAACATAGATTTAAATAAGTTAATTTCATTTCATAAATCTCAAAAATCTATTGTTACCATTTCTGCTGTAAGACCTCCGGCGAGGTTTGGAGGTATAGAGTTTGAAGGAGACAAAATTAAGAGTTTTGTAGAAAAAAATCAGATTCAGGAAGGATGGATAAATGGTGGGTTTATGGTAGTAGAACCCGAGATTTTTGACTTTCTCAAATCTGATAATGATATCTTAGAAGTAGATGTGCTTGAAAAAATTGCAAAAGAAAAAAAACTGTCGGCATACAAACATCATGGATTTTGGCAATGTATGGATGCTTTGAGAGATAAACATCTTTTGGAATCTTTATGGAAAGACAAAAAAGCTGATTGGAAAATTTGGTAATAAATGTCAAATTACTCCAAAATAATTGAAGAAGATTGTTCTCACATAATTAAGAGAGTTGGTAGTTCATTAGATTATCTCAAAAATAAAAGTATACTTATTACAGGAGCAAATGGTTTTTTGTGTAGCTATTTTGTTGATGTAATTAATCAATGGAACAAATCCCTAGAACCTTCCAACAGATGCTTTGTTCACGCAATGGATAATTTTTCTTCCAGCAAAAAAACAAGATTAAAACATTTAATCAATGAAAATGAAATAAAGTTCTATAATACTGATGTAAGTAAAAGTGTTAATATTAATGATGTGGACTACATAATTCACGGTGCAAGTATAGCTTCACCATCCATCTATAGAATTTATCCCCTCGAAACGCTAGATGCAAATGTTTCTGGAACGAGAAATGTTTTGAAGCTGGCTGTTTTAAAAAAAGTTACTAATGTTGTTATAATGAGTAGCAGTGAGGTTTATGGTGACCCAGACAATAACAACATACCTACCAATGAACAGTTTAATGGAAATGTTTCTTGTGAAGGTCCAAGAGCATGTTATGACGAATCAAAAAGAATTGCAGAAACACTTGCATATGTCTATAAAACAAAGTACAAACTTGCAGTTAATACAATCAGGCCATTTAATGTATTTGGTCCAGGTCAAAATTTAGATGATAAAAGACTAGTACCAGATTGTATAAAGTCTGTTCTAAATAACTCAGATATTGAAATTTTTAGTGATGGGAAATCGACTAGATCTTTCTGTTATGTTTCTGATGCAGTATCTGCAATATTGTTACTTTTACTTAAACAACCTGAAGAATTTTTAGCATTTAATGTTGGAAATGATGAGATTGAGATTACGATGAAAGAGTTAGCAGATCTAGTTCTTAAAGTGGGTAAAAGAGTGATTAAATCAAATACAAATAAGGTAATTTTTAAAAAAAGTTTTGATGTTCATTATAATACAGATAGCCCAAAAAGGAGATCACCAGATTTATCAAGAATTAAGTCCACTATTACATGGAATCCTATTGTTAGTCTTGAAAAAGGCATAGAGAGAACAATTAAGTCCTATTTATAATTAAAGATGAAAAGAAAGATCAGAAAAATCTGAATTACAATATTTTTTGTAATTGTTTTTATTTACAATGTGAATTTTTGGTAAATGAAAAATAAGATTTCCACCATTTTTAATATAATCAATTTCATCTTTGATAACTTCTTTTCTAAAATGCCAAATTAGTACTAAAATATAGTCAGGGTTTTTTTTCCTCATTTCTTTTTTGGAAACAATTGGAATTCGAGATCCAGGAGTAACCAAACCAGGTTTTTCTGGATTTTGATCACATATCTCTGGTAATAAATTTTTATCAATTCCACAATAGTTAAGAATAACATTACCTTTTGTTGAAGCTCCATAACCCATAATAGTTGATTTTTTTTCTTTTAAATCAGTTAGAAGTTTAAGCAATTTAGATTTATGCTTTTTTATTCTTTCAGCAAATCTTTTATAAACATCGAAATTAGAAAGGACCTTTTCCTCTTCTCTTAAAGTTTTAATTTTCTCAACATTAATGTCACAGTTAAAGTCTTTTTTACAAGCTGCAAGAAGAATACTCCCACCATTAACTGAATTTATTGAAAAATCTACTAATTTTAGTTTTGATTTTTCAAAAATAATTTCCATTTGTCTCAACGAAAGATAAGTCAAATGTTCATGCATGATTTGATCATAAGCTAAATTTTTCATCATTAGCGGCAAATAAGCTATTTCAATTATCCAAAAACCTTCATCATCAAGTAAAAGTTCTATAGATTTTGCAAATTCGACTGGATCATCGATGTCGTAAAACATTGCAATTGAACTTATGACTTTAAATTTTTTTCCCTCTGAAAATTCATTAACTTTGTTGTAAGAAAAAAAGTCTGTTAAAACTTTAATATCGTTTTGAAACATATGTAAAAATTTTTCACTTGATGGATCTACTCCGTATCTTTTAAATTTTTTTTCAAAGCCATATTTATTTAAAAGCGTCCCATCGTTACAACCTATATCTAAGACTGCATCACCTGAATTTAAGTTTACGTGTCTTTTAGTAAATTTTATTATGTCCTCTAAGTGAGTTACCATTGTTGGACTAATTGAAGAGAAATATCCGTATGTTGTTCCATACATTTCTTTAATATCTGCGTTATGGTAAAGTTGTACTAAATTACATTTTAATTCTGGTTTATTTTTTGAATCACATAAGACCAATTCAAGCCCAGATTTGCTGGGATCTTTTGATTCAGGTTTTGGGTAAACACTTGTTAAGCATTGGTTCCCTAAACTAATTATTTTTTTAAATTTTCTGTTACAACAGATTCTACATTTTTCAATTTTCATTAATCACACTTTATTTTTTTAAATGATTTAACCACTGTATTATAAAATTTATTGTTAGGTGAGTTTTTATTGCTTAGACAGGCATGAGTGTAGTCTAATCCAGGGTCATAATTCAGCATGGTTATGAGATGATTTAAACTATAAAAATCCAAATTATTAATAAAATTTCGTAAAGATTTTAATTTAATAAGACTAATATATTTTCTAATACGTTCAAAGGGATTTTGCTTTTTTTCAAATAAATATTTCATTTTATTTTCACTAGAATACATCAATCTCATATTAAGATATAGATAAAATGTATCTCTAAAATATTTTTCTTTTTCATATTGACTAGAATTTGGAAAAATCTCTAACATCATTTTATAAAAATTTTTAACTGTTAAATAAAAATTTTTGTCAAAAAAATCTTTATAAAAGTGTTCTCTAAACATAGGGATACTATTTTCTTGGTATTTGTCTTTGTTATAATCAACATTTCGAATTTCAAATATCTTATTGACGAAATAAATTCTTCCAGAATTAATTGCAGATAAATTAAATAAAATTTCCGTATACTTTTTCCATTCACTTTTATTAAACGGTTTAAATAATTTCTTTAGTGTTGCAGTTCTCCAAACATGAAAAAGCTGATTCCTTTTTCTTCTAGAATGGAAGTACTCAATACATCTCTCATAATTATTTTTATTAGCATGTACATCATATTTTCCAAGTATTGGTACCCTAAAATTTTTTTTTTTTGCTAAAATATGATTAAGTACAATACCATTTGCAGCAACAAATTCAGTATTGTTTTCTAAAAAAGAAACACAGTTTTGTAATGTTAAAATATTTACATAGTCATCATCAAAAGTAAGTATTGCGTACTTAGTTTTTACAAGAGTTAATGCATGATAGATCTTTTTTGGAAAGTTAAACTGATTTGGACTAATGGCATAATAATTAATATCAAGTTTGCTAGAATAAGATTTTATAGTTTTCTTGTTGTGATTCAGAAATAAGCCTGTACTTGTATCTAAAATTAAAATTTTAAAATTGCAGGACTGTAAGTTTAAGTGAAATAATTTTCTCTTTAGATAACTTGGTCTTTGAAATGTTGGAATAACTAAGCTTAATAGATCCTTCATATTGAATTAATTCTCCCTATAGAATAAAGTATGAAATTTTCTGATATAACTTTTTTGTCTATGCAATTTCTTGTGTCAAATAAGATTATCTTTTTTGAGCTATTTATATTTAAATTGTTAATTACTTTTGTTTCGGTTGCAACTACTATACAATCGGTTTTTTTGACTGAATGTTGTAAATTATTGATAAAGTTACAATTGTTGAATAAATCATTTTTTGGCTTTTTTTTGTACATTTCATCATAAATTTCAATTTTAAAGTTATATTTTAATAACTCTTTCAGAAGTTTTAATGAAGGAGAATCTCTCAAATCGTCTGTTCCTTTTTTAAAGGTAATACCAACTAAAATAATTCTTTTTTTTTTTTTAAGAACTTGCTTAATTTTATTAGCAATAATTTTTGTTCTATCATTATTAATTGCAATAACTGAATCTAAGAGAGGAACTTTAACATTATTTTTTTTTGAAAAAAACTTAAGTGCCTTTGTATCCTTTGGCAGACAAGAACCACCAAACCCCCCACCAGCTTTTAAATAATTTGTAATCTCAGGAAATTGATTTTTATTTTTAAAATTTGGACTTATTCTTTTATCTAAATGAATACAATTTAAAATTTCAGTCACATCAGTGTTTTCCACTTTTTCACAAATATTTGCTATCTCATTACTGAACGAGATCATGGTTGCCAGAAAATAATTAGATGTATATTTTATTAATTCTGAATTTATTATGGTTGTATAAAATAGTTTTTCTTTAAATTTGTAATATAGTTTCCTGAAAATTTTTTTTGTTTCATTTTCTTTGCAGCCTATGACGATTCTATCGGGTTGCATAAAATCTTTAACAGCTGAACCTTGTCTCAAAAATTCTGGATTTGAAGCAATGGAAAAGTTTTTAGTATATTTTTGAATTATTTTTTCAACATATTTTTCGGTTGTGCCTGGTATAACTGTACTTTTAACAATTAGTAATTGTTTCTCCCTTTTGTATTTTAACAAACTCCCAATTTGTTCACTTACCTCTAAAATTTGTGATAAATCAATACTACCATTTTTAAGCGATGGTGTACCAACACAGATAAATGTTATTTGGGTATTTTTAACTGCAAATGAAATATCAGAGGTTATATAAAATTGTTTTTTTATTATATTTTTTTTTATTAAATCATTTAATGATGGCTCAAAAAAAGGAGCTTTATATTTTCTAATACTATTTATTTTCTTATTATTACTATCAAGACAGATTACTTCGTGTCCCATTTCTGATAGACAGGCTCCTGTTACTAATCCAACATAACCAGATCCAATTATTGATATTTTAATTTTTTTCATTTTGGTCTAAAGAAGAATTAAAAGTTTTATTAAATTTATGTTTAATTGAATCTTTATTTAACAGTTATAATCTACAAATTTATTTTAATCCATAAGCTTAATAAATTCTTTATAAATAATTTCTGCAACTAACCTGTGGCCGTGATCATTATAATGAGCTCCATCTAAGAAAATATTATTTTTATAATTTAATTTTTTATGAATATTAATTCTACTGATATTTTGTCTTTTCGTAAACTCATCAAACCAATTAAAGACATGAATCTTGTCTTTGCAATTCATAATATTTTTTTTTTTTTGACAAAAAGTCTTGTTCAGATGGAGAAAGTAACAAAATCAAATTATTTTTAGCTATTTTATTAATATCTATGAGAATTTTTTCAATTAGATTTATTTTAATTTTTGATTTAAATACAGAATTGTTACAAATTGAATCATGATCAATTGTATCAAATTTCTCATTAGTTTCAGCTAAAGATGATTTTGTAAATTCAATAAATTTAAATTTCATAAAGTTAAATGTTTTATGAACTTGATTTATAGTTGAGGATTGTCTAATTAAAACAAGAATTTTTCTGTAAATATCTTCAAAAATATTTAATTTTTCTTGGAAATTTATAACTTCTTGATTTTTTATAAGATAGGTCAATTTCTTTGAATTAAGAAATGTTTTGTGGTTTTCGCCATCAAAATCATCGGTAGTTGATAAAACTACAAAAATATAATCAGGGTTTATTTCTTTTATTATACTATCAGTGCTATTGATATGATTAATAACACTTTGTCCATTAATTCCCATATTTAAAATCTGATAATTGTTTTCTCCTTTAGAAAGTTTTTTCTCTAAGATTTCAGTAAATCTTCTATCTCGATGTGTTCCTAATGCCGATACAATACTATCTCCAATAACCGCTATTCTTTTGTTTTTTTCATTACTCTCAAAATTCCAATTTTTGTCTCTGTAACCATAGTTATTTGTTGAGAAATTTATTAATTCATTTTTATAATTAAAAACTATTTGAATATTTTTAAAATATCTATAGCCATAGTTGTCATCCCTAATTCCATAATTTGAAAAAATGGCGCCATAGAGATACATGAATATTTCAAATGAAATAAAAGAAATAAATGTAAATACAATGATACTTTTTTTCATAGTTAAAATTGAAAATAGATAAAAGGTTGATTTAATTGATTACCTGGAAATGATGCAATAAAAAGAAAAAAAGAAATAATTACTAGATGTATGTAGCTATTATTTAAATTATATTTGTAGATGCTTAAACTACCTCTCTTAAAACTTGGGCTTTTCAAATAAATTGAAATTTGGTTAGTATTAGGAAGTATCCATATAACGATAAATAACAACACAAACCATTTAATTTGATAGATGTAAGGTAGATAATAATCAATCTCACTATATTCCAAAAATATAGATGAATTAAAGAATGGAAAACATCCTGATATAATATTTAATGCACCATTTACAGTTTCAGCTCTAAAAAAAGCCCAAGCAACAGTAACACATAAAAATGTTAATAATACTTTAATAATATTCAATTTTTTACTCTCAAACCAACTTTTAGTAAGAATTCTCCACAAATGATTAGTTACTATGAATATTCCGTGGAGTCCTCCCCAAATAATAAAATTCCAAGAAGCTCCATGCCAAAAACCTGCAAGTGTCATAACAAACAAAATGTTTAACAATTGTCTGAATATACCTTCTCTATTACCACCTAAAGGAAAGTAAATATAATGCTTAAAAAAAGTCGATAAAGTAATGTGCCACCTTTTCCAGAATTCAATTATTGAATTAGATTTATAAGGTGAATTAAAATTTATTGGTAATGTGATTCCAAACATTTTTGCAAGTCCTATCGCCATATCTGAATAACCTGAAAAATCGAAATAGATTTGAAAACTGTATGAAATAAGACCACTCCAACATTCAATAAAAGTAAGAGTCTGATCAGTTTCTGCTTGGTAAAAAATAGGCTTTGAAAATATTTCCAGAGTATCTGCAATGCACATTTTTTTAAACAAACCAATGTTAAATATGAATAAACCAATAAAAAAATTTTTCTTAAAAAACCTAAAAGAAATTTTCTTTTCTAATTGCTTAATTATATCTCCATAAAGAATAATTGGTCCTGCAATTAATTGCGGAAAAAAAGATACAAATAATGAATAGTTGATAAATGTAGGATTTTTAATTTTTTTTTTATTTGCATCAATTAAAAATGCAATTTGTTGAAAAGTAAAAAAAGATATTCCAATAGGTAAAATAATATCAAGATAATTTAATTTAATTGAGAAAAAATTGTTTAAATTTTCTAAAAAAAAATTTGTATATTTAAAATAAATCAATACAAGTAAATTTGAAAAAATACCCAAAAAAAGAATTAATTTTGAACTATTTTTAATCAATGACTTCCCCACTAAGAAGTTAAATATTATTGAAAACACTAATATTAATAACCAAGAACTATTTGAGAAGGAGTAAAAATATAATGAGAAGATAATAATTACAAAAGAAAAAATATTTCTATTTTTTTTATTAAAAAATAGAAATAGTATAATTATTATAGGAAGAAAGATAAAAATAAACTCAAAGGAACTAAACAACATATCAATATAATTTTGGTATTATTTTTTTACAATTTTATTCGCATTTTTAAAAGATATAGATAAATAACTTAAAGACAAAATTATAGAAACAGATTTTATGAAATGAAATAGATGAATAAAAAAATCTTCATAAAACAAAAAAAACAGTTTACTGTTCAAATAGATCAGATTGAAAAATGTTTACTTCATTATTGAAAAGAATATTGTTTAAATTAAGAATATTTCCCCCTTCACTTATATTTGAAGGCACAAAATATACTAATATTAAGGACTCTAATCTCCTCATAGAAATATTTATTTCAAACTCGTATGAGGAAGAAATGTTAATTTTTTTTGATTTTTTTAGATACGATCACTTTTTTGATATTGGAGCTAACATTGGTTTATTTAGTTTTTATGCAACAAAAATTAAGGGATGGCCAACTACTGCATATGAGGCATACCCAAGAAATATTGAATATATAAAAAAAATAATGAAGCTTAATAATATTTTTTTTGAAATTAGTGAGACCGCAATTTCTAATAAATTTGGAAAATCAAAATTCCATGTACCTATTGCAAAGAATTCATCTAAACTTGCATCTTCGTCTACATTAGATATTGAGGAAATGAAAAGAATTTATGAAAAAATTAAATATGAGACTATAGAAGTGAGTACAATTCCCTTTTCTAGTGTACTTAAAGATATTAATCCAAAAAAAAATTATTTGATTAAAATTGATGTTGAAGGGTGGGAATATAAAATAATTTCATCAACAAAAATATTGGAAACATTAAGAAATGTTGATCTTATTATAGAGTTTAACATCAATAATCCTTTTAATAATAAACTATTTAATCTATTGATAAATTTTGGTTATGACTCTTACTTAATGACTAATAAAGGTTTAATCAGAGAATTTAAACCACTCACAATTCCCAAACCTAAGATAAAATCATCTAGAACTATATGGAGAAATCATTTTTTTACAAAAAAACCTGAACATTTAATTAATAAAATCAATAAAGAGAAAATAGGTTATGTAATTTAAAAACAAATATTATTACAAGAATATTTTCGAAATTTTTGTGAGACTTCCTAAAACAAATAAGAGCGAACAATTAACAATTTTAAACCCTTGCCGATTTGACTTCTGTGTCTCGGCGTATGGTCTGAAACACTTTATTTCTTCCGGTTTTGAAGATAGTGTCTGCGTTTTTCTATTTTTTAAGAACGACTTCTGAACAAACTTACTTTTAACCAAAGTAATCTGGGAACATTTTTCTTTAGTTATTTACCCAAAAAATAGATAAAAAAGATTCACAAAGGTTTGATTATCTTTTCCACCATAATATCTAGAGACCAAAGAAATAATCTCAATAAAATCCTCAACGACTATTTTGTCTTTATA
>MDTE01191185.1_pt1 | contig 30530 bp, 62 predicted proteins | sample 811231 | NCBI WGS metagenome assembly MDTE01 (sample SAMN05326651, study PRJNA326480) | marine metagenome | isolation source: seawater | place: Indian Ocean: Red Sea | collected 2010 | reverse complement strand
TCTGTATTCGCATCATTTGTAATGTTATTGAACTTCCAACGTTTCGGTAAGATGAAAGGTATGGGAACAATTGTGGAATGGTCTATTAGAGATGAGACACTACACGTTCAGGGTAATGCAAAGTTATTCAGAACATTCTGTGAAGAACATCCACGTGTTGTAAATGATTAACTAAAATCTAAAATATATACTATGTCAACAAATGCAGTCAAGTTAGAAGACAAGTTTATTGACCTAGCGTATGCAAACGTAAAAGTACAGGGTTTAGACAAGGACGATGTGAAGAAGTATATTCGACACATTGCTGACCGCAGACTTTTACAACTTGGTATGAAACCCAAGTTCAAGCAAAAAGACAATCCACTTCCTTGGTTGGATTGGGTGTTAAACGGTGCGTCTCATGACAACTTCTTCGAAAAGAGAGTAACTGAATACAGTGTAAACGGTCTCTCTGGCGATTGGGGTTGGGATGAGGTTGCTGCCTAGTGAATGAAGAATTTGTCTATATATTAAAATGTTCAATGTGCGAGGTCAATACAGAGATATCTGTTTTTGGTCATGATGTGAAACCTGTACATTGTCCTATGTGTGGACATGATATAGATGAGGATGACTTAATTGAAGTCGAGGAAGAAGAATACTAGGAAGAGAGGTTCTGACCTTCAAAGGAAAGTAGTAGCGTTTTTCATTTTTGTAATTTTCTTTTGGATGTGGCCCTATAGGTTATTCACTGAAAAGAATAACTGTTATTTTTGGACTCTAGAAAAACTAATCACCCAAGGTGGTTCAGTCAAATGGTACAAAAGTGCAATATGGTTTGGATACCATTGTACTTGGGTATCACCCGATGGAGTCGAGTGGGAATATACATTACCTAAAATGAAGAGAACATCTTTGTGGAAGGTAATGTGGTATAACGGAACTGTAAGACAATTTACCAGTAGGGACAACCACTTTTTATAATCCCTAAATAGTTGTATGGATTGGACATACAACGGTAAACCCTTTAACCCTACACCTGAAGTCATAGAAGATTATCAGGGGTTTGTCTATGAGTTAGAGGAAATATCTACAGGTAAAAAGTATATCGGTAAGAAGTTCTTTTGGTCAAAACGCAGATTACCGCCTCTCAAGGGTAAATCTCGTAAGAGAATCGTAAAGAAAGAATCTGATTGGAGAGACTACTATGGTTCGTCTGAAGAAGTAAAACTACTCGTAGAGCAGGGTTCAGACTTCGCCAGACGCATTCTAAGACTATGCCACACCAAAGGTGACTGTTCGTATTGGGAAGCAAAACTACAATTCGAAAAAGATGTTCTTCTCAGGGATGACTACTACAATGAGTTCATAGGTTGTAAAATCCATTCAAAACACCTCAAAAAATAATCAAATTTCTTAAATTTAGCTGTTGACAATACCTGCCCCGCTTGTTATAATAACAACGTAAAATGGAAAAAAGAGAGGTAAAAATGACATTAGCTTTTGACGGTGGCGTTCCTACAACAGAGGAGATTAATACGTTCATAGAGTATCTTTTGATGTTCTACGGTGAAGGTGAAATCTACGAAAATGGAATGACTGAAGAGACTGCAAGAGAATATACTCAACAGTATCTTCAAGGTAATTTCCAGTGTTGCGAAGAGAACCGAGTTGAAAATGAATTTGGAATTAAGGTGCCTACTCATTTGTGGGGTGGTGGCGACACTATCGACAGAGAGAAGGTTTGTGAATTGTTCTTAAATGCGAAGGAGGTTGCGTAATGGGAATACATGTTTTAAATTATAGAAGCGAGTTGGGTGACTGCACCAATGGTGGTGAGTCTGCATCTGCGAAAGGTTTTACAGTGACAAACTGTGAAGGGCCCTTCGAACCCTGTGAGAACTATCCAGCTGCTGAGTTGGTGGTTGCTGAACCGATTGGTGGTAGAAAGATACTCAGGTTGATTCCTGAGTCTAAGAAAGGCAAGTGGACGATGTTTGGTGGAAACTACGCAACAACGTCTGATTCAAGGTTCTCAGAACTTTGTGAAGAGTTACTTGGTACTAATTTCTACGGTGCGGTTGCCGTTCACGATAGGGTGGAGGCATAATGAAGTTTCCAAAGTACAAAAAGGGGAGTATTCTACAGGAATACTTCCTCAATCCACACTTCAAACCAACTCCAAAAGAGAAAAAAGAGTTGAAAGAGTTCTTCGAAGGTTTCATGGAAACCACCATAAATTTTGAAGAAAATGCAAAAAAACGCTTGACAAAAGTTGTCGGGTAGTGCATAATATACTTGTAATTAATTGAGAGAGGTAAGAAAACCATGGCGTATGTAAGTCAAGAAGAAAAGAAAGAGATTGCTCCTGTTGTGAAGGCAATCTTGAAAGAGTACGGTTTGAAAGGTACTTTGTCTATCAACAATCACAGCACTTTGGTTGTTAAAATCAAAGATACTGTTGGAATGTTCGCTGATAAAATGGACGATTTCAGCAAGAAGTGGGGTTTGGATATCAATGAGTATTGGATTGAAGAACACTACGGTGAAGGAACTGTGAGGTCTGAGATGTTGAACAGGGTTCACGCCGCCATGAAAGGCGAGAATTGGTTCTGCAATGATGACGTGATGTCTGACTACTTTCACAGAAAGCACTATGTTGACATGAAGATAGTTGGTGGATAACGGTGTGGGGTCTTGACCCCCACCATTGATTGGAAACGAAAATGATAACTGAACAGGAAATAAAGAAAAAAATAGAAGCGATTGAAGGAATGATTAGGATTGCAAATACACAGTTAGAACTTGCAATCGCCAAGAAGAATACTGAGGAACAATATAACGCTCAGTATCTTGTGAACGAATACGAAGGGATGTTGGAAGAAACAAAGGAGTTTTATAACATCAAGTAAAAAGTTTGCGGAGTTAGTTTAATAAATGGAGAAACTGAAGTTTCAGTTCTCATTCGGCAGAACAGTTCCCTTCCAAGGAACAAGTTGGGGTTCAAATCCCTGACTCCGCTCCAAAACAACTCTTGGGATGAGGGTCACTAGTAGAAGTCAGGAGAAGGAGCCCCCTGACCATCGCCAAGAGTAAATAGAGAGGATGCAGTCGCACACGTTTGAATCGTCACTCACTCATCCTCTCGACAGGTCTATCTTTGAGCATGTGCGCCCAGTTTATCGACCTTAAACAATAAACTGAAATTGCAGTCACTTTTTCGGTGTGGGGTTTTGACTTAAAATAAAACACCCCTATTTTTTTGCATATATAATATGTGAAGGAGAGTCATTATGAAAGCAGGAAAGATTTGGGGACAAACGGAACTAATACATGCCAACGGTGTGTTGGAGTTTCATCGTATTGAATTTAAGAAAGGATACGAATGTTCTGAACATCTACACGAGTTTAAGTGGAACGGTTTCTATGTAGAAAAGGGTGAACTTCTTATACGTGTCTGGCAAGATGGTGACCAAGATGGACTCGTTGATGAGACCGTCCTAAAAGCTGGTGAGTTTACTCAGGTTCAGCCTGGCAAAGTTCATCAATTTGTAGGATTAACTAGTGGGGTTGCATTCGAACTATATTGGGCTGAATTCGACCACAATGATATTGTCCGTAGAAGTATTGGACAAAAATCAGCAGTAATAATGTAAAAAACGTGCCGTGAAGGGACGTTTTTTGATATATATAATATAGGATATAGGATTATGAGAAAAGAAGTTTTTGAACTTTTCGATGATTTTTCGAAACTAACTAAGAGAGCAGACAAGATTAAATTTCTGCAACAAGTCGGGGATGAATATCCCGCATTTAAGGATGTCTTACGTGGCACGTTTGACCCCACGTTAAAGTTCGTCCTACCCGAAGGCAATCCGCCTTATACACCCAATCGACCCGAAAGTGTACCCAACTCACTCCAAAGACTGCACAGGCAGTTTGGTGATTTTGTAGAGGGCGCACGTTCTCAAGACTTAGGACAACTCAGGGTTGAAACAAGATTTATTCAGTTATTGGAGAGTATCCACGCCGAGGACGCACTTATTGTGTTATCGATGAAGGATAAAAAATCTCCCGTAAAAGGTTTGACTAAAAAATTAGTTCAGGAGGCGTTTCCGAAGATGATTGCTTCTTCCTAATTTTTACTCCATTCGTTATGATTCGTATAACAACAAATAAGGAGATGTTTATGCAGTATAATCAGATAGAACGATTGAAGAACGACAGTAGGGAATTGGACAATTATATTTACCGATTAAAGAAGAAAGGTAAGAATAATCTAATTTCAAAACTGAAACGAAAACAACAGTTTCTTCAACAAGCTATCGCAGAATGTGATGAGGTTTTTTCAATTCAAACAGCATAAATAAGGAAGGTGGTCAATATCTCGGAAGGGTGGGTTTCCACCCTTTCGTCACAAACAGGAATATCATGCCATTATATGATTTTTTAAATAAAGAAACGGGTGAGAGTGAAGAACACATGGTCAAACTTGCAGACTATGACCAGTTCATCAAGGACAATCCGCATTTACAGAGAGAATTTACTACCGCATCTGCTAGTATAGTTAGTCATGCGGGAGGTAATATTGTTTCTAAAACAAGTTCTGATTGGAGAGACCATCTCAAGAAAATCAAGAAGAACGCAGGCAAAAAGGCAAACATCAAGACCTATTAGATGAACAGACCTCAAACACTGAAGATAGACCATTTACTCACCTACGAACCCCTAACTCTAAATCAAGAAATCTGTTTTGATGAATGGAGGGCAGGAAGTAATCTATTAATGTATGGAACTGCGGGTACAGGTAAAACCTTTATAGGATTCTACCTCGCACTTGAAGACGTTATGGATAAAGCAAATCTTCAAGACACTCTTATTGTCGTAAGAAGTGTAGTACCCACAAGAGAGATAGGATACTTGCCAGGCACACTGGAAGAAAAACTATCCGCATACACTACTCCATATAAACCAATATGTGCAGACTTATTTGAAGATGGTGAAGCATACGACAAACTAGTCAATCAGGGTAAACTACAATTCATGTCTACGTCTCACATACGAGGTATCACTGTTGACAATGCGGTGATTCTTGTAGACGAATGTCAGAACCTTACATTCCATGAACTTGATTCCATAATAACACGAGTGGGACATAACACTCGCATAATCTTTTGTGGTGACTATCGACAAACTGATTTTACCAAAGAACAAGATAAAGGTGGGATTAAGGCATTTATAGATATATTAGAACAATTGAAACACTTCGATTGTATAGAATTTAATTGGAAAGATATTGTCCGTTCTGATTTTGTAAGGGACTATATCATGACCAAAGAAATGTTAGGATACTAAAATGAAACTTAGTAAGAATTTTACTTTAAACGAATATACAAGGTCTATGACTGCGACACGTTTAGGTATTGATAATGTCCCTACATCCTTACATATGAGACACGCAAAGGCGTTATTTGAGAATGTAGTACAACCTGTAAGAGACCATTTCGGTATAACTCGTATCAGTTCAGGATACAGAAGTCCTGAGTTAAACGAAGCGATTGGTGGTTCTGCTAGGTCACAACACAGTAAGGGTCAAGCAGTTGACTTCGAATGTGATGGACAAGACAACCTAGAAGTATGTAAATGGATTAGAGATAATTTGGATTACGACCAAGTAATCTCAGAGTTCTATGAAGAAGGTGACCCAACTTCAGGATGGATTCATGTATCTTATGTCAGTCCCGAAGAGAATCGTAATAGACCTCTTACTGCACAAAGAGTGGACGGTAAGGTAGTGTATTCAGTCGGACTTCCTGAGTGAATGACAACAATATAATATTTCAATACATGATTATCGGCGACATGTGTGATACACGTGGGCCGATAAAAGAGATACCTAATAGAACTAGGTCTTCTGTATACAGAGAAGTAGGAGATATATCCGCACGTTCATTCCGTAAATACGCAAAAAAGATTGGTGCGACACATCACTATTCTACAAAACAAGTATACACTGAAGGTAGAGAAGGCGATACTGTTTTACTATTTGAAGTATTACGTCTCATATATGACCCGATGTATGATGAGTATGATAATCTTCTATTTTGTGATACAGACATTGTTTGTAATACCGAAGAGAATATATTTGATGTTCACAAGGAAAGTGGTAAAGATATCAGTTGTGTGTTAGAATCTGATATCTTCACTAACGTAGAAAAAACTAATAGGTCATATAATAGTTGGGACTACGATGATAAAAAGATGCAACAAATCATCGACAAGTATGCACACAATGACCTACCTATTGTTCCCGCAAAAGATATGGGTTCTCCCAATGATTCAAAGATGACTATGATGAATACAGGTGTGCATGTGTGGACAAAAGAGGCAAGACTCAAGGCGAGAGAAGTCTTTGATGATTGGTGGAAGTATGTGCAATCGCCTGGCAAAGATTTTTGGTTGAATAATGACCAACCTTTTATTTCAGGTAACGTGGTAAAACATGGATTTACATTGAACCATTTAGACCAAACTTGGAATGAATCACCACCGCATTTTGGCAAAGACCAAGAGAAAACCCATGACCTGTGGAAAGACCAAAACTTTCTACATTATACGGGCGGATTTGGCAAGAAGTATCTCTTAGATGCGTATGATATGGGACTTTTTAAGTACGTATAACGCTTGACAAACCCTGTCCATTCGGGTATAATATAGTCTGAAATAGGAGATGCAATACACATGCATTATGATATGGAAAAAGTGATAGTCACCGATGTCGATGGAGTCCTCTTAAATTGGGGATATGCCTTTGATGTGTGGATGACACAGGAAGGATACACCAAAAGAGAAGATGAATGGCAGTACTATTGTGTATCTAAACAATATGGACTCCCGCTCGCAGAAGCGAAAAAACAAATCAACTACTTTAATCAATCTGCAATGGTTGGATTTATTCCGCCGTTGAGAGATGCGATTCACTACGTGAAGAAACTACATGAAGAACATGGTTATGTGTTCCACACTTGTACAAGTCTTCACCACAATCCTGAGGCACAGAAACTCAGAATCATGAATCTTGAGAAGTTGTTTGGTGAGACTGTCTTTGCGAAACACACCATCCTTGGTTGTGGAGATGACAAAGACGAAGCACTTGAACAATACAGAAACTCAGGTTATGTTTGGGTTGAGGATAAAGTAGAGAACGCAATCGTAGGTGCGGAGTTGGGACTAGAAAGTCTCGTGATGGAACACGGTTTCAACATGAACGATAAGGGCCCATTCACCCTAGTAAAAGATTGGAAAGACATTTACGAAACGTTGATTGGTAAATGAGTTATAAGATACCAATGATAGAGATTGCAAGACTACAAGACGGACAATATGTCTACGGGACATATGAAGAAGTCGAAGAGTACGCAGAGAAAGAGGATACATGTGTCGAACATTACTTCGACCATGTAAATCCTTCTACGGTCTACAATAAATTCAAATGGGTTGGTAAAGGGTTGTCTGACCCTTTCTCAGTGTCCGTTCCTTTCGATTATAGAGAAGGAAGAGTCAAAGGCACATTCAATACTCGTGGCGTGAATTTAGAGAAGTTCTAATACGATAAATAACTTACATGCCAAAGTTATATCGTAAATACTCATTATCAAAACAAGAACATCAGTTTGTGAAAACACTATCACTTGCTGGTATCGGTAAAATGATAGCAGACGGTGGTATTGAAGATGAACTAGGTGGGTGGATAGATATCGACTTCACAGGGTTCGCAGACATGACTTTTTCTGATTATCATATTAGAGATAAGAGATATACAACAAGAAAAATATGGAAACAACCTGTTATTGAAGCGTGTAAACCTATGTTCGAACATTATGCAATGCAGTTTGGAGCTAGAACTGCAAGGATTGATGGTATGTGGTTTGCACAATACAAAAAAGACGCAGAGTTTAAATGGCATACACACGAGGGTTGTAACACGTCTGCAATTTATTTTATGGAGACACCCAATCCCGAAGACATTACAGAATTTTATGGTATTGACATGCCAGAGATGAAAGAAGGAGATGTTGCAGTATTTCCTTCATCAATACCACATAGGGCAAGGATTAATAAAAACCCCGAAACCCGTAAAACTGTAGTTGGTTTTAATATAAATATATGTAATATCAAGTCAAATTTGACGTGAAGGAGATTACATATGGCAAAACAAACAGTAGATTTAGGAGTAGGTGAAGCAAAAGTAGACCTAGAAAAGTATACTGAACTTGTACTGAAAGTCGATGAGGCACAGGACAAGATTAAGGAAATGGAGAAGTTATCCAAAGAGTTGACGATTGCAACCAAAGCGGCAAAACCTCAACACAAAGGTTTTTGGGCACTTTTTAGAGATGAGAATGACATCAATGAGAAGTCAATTATAGGATTTGCATCATTTATTATGATGGTGGCATTTGGTATAGTTGATTTAGTAACAGGACTTAATGGTCAACAATTAGAGGTATCTGATACAATATATACTTCCTTTGTTGTGGTTACACTAGGTGCATTTGGTATCGCAGAAGCAGGAAAAGCATTCGGAAGTAGAAAGTAATGTCTATGGAAAGAGAAAGAGTAAGGTGGAGAGGAACGCATGGAGTTGGTGACTTCATGCACGCCTTAAATGTGTGTCATCAATATGCATTCGAACAAGATAAAATTATTGACCTCGAAATGCATTGGGAACACGATAAGGACTTTCTCTATCATCCTGATGACCCTGAGACCATTATACAAAGACTTGAATTTATCAAGGGTAAATATTATCTGAATAAAAGAGTTAAACTTACCCACGTATTCAACTCTACTTTGTTTCATTATTCTGATGAAAATCAAAGACACAAAGTTCGTTTTCTGTTCGACTCAGAACACTATCATCCTATTGTAAATGAGACACCACCAAACCAGTGGTTGTTTGACCCAAGGGAATATACTGATACACCCGAAAAACGTATCGTAGTATGGACACCATATTATAATAGAGAACAACCAAGACGTTGGAAACGATGGTTCGGCCCTGATGATTGGGAGAAGTTTATTGATAACCTAGAGAACTGGCAAGGTTGGAAGGTAGTCGAACTAACATATAGAACACCTATTAGGGATGCCTATAATCAGATTAGACGTGCAAGATATGTTGCATCTTATGATGGTATGTGGCATTACATTGCACGTAATTTTTGTAAACCTCATTTAATACCTAGTACAGAAGGAGTTACCTCATACAATACACCAAATGCAGTAAAGGTTAGTACAACAGAAGGAATGGCAAATTTCTTCAAAGACGATGAAAACCTAGGCGAACGCATCGCAGAATTAAGACAAAGAGCCGAAGCGGCAAAATCTAAAATCGACAGAGATTTCGGAGTCCATTTAAGAAAAGGATAATACAAAGGTTTGTTATGAAAATAAGTCCAGTGAAAATAGACCGTGCTGTTATTGAGGTTAACGGTGGTTGTAATTATTCTTGTACTATGTGTCCACAGGACATGAGGACAGGTGGACGTGATAAAAGATTTCTCAAGAAGATGAACCTTCTTGAGTTTGAGTACAACGTAGCTGAGTGTGCTAAACACGGACTCAGAGTAGTTAATCTTGAGGGTAGTGGTGAACCTACGTTGAACAGAAATCTACCCGAATACATAAAAATCGTGAAAAAGTATGGTGCGAAAGCATTTGCATTTTCAAACGGTTTTCGTATGCATGGCGATTTTATGAAGAGGTGCGTTGATGCGGGACTTGATTTCTATAGGTTTTCTTTCATAGGATACAGTCCTGAAAAGTATACGGAGTGGATGCATAACACACAAGGTGGAAACTTTAACCTGATATGTAATAATATTCGTGGAATGCAAAACTACGTAGAGAAGTCGGGTAGTGATTGTGTAGTTGCTACATATCACTTGATTACCGATAATAATAACTTAGAAGGAGAGTTAAATGAGTATAAAAAACTGGTTAACAAACTTGGAGTTAAAACAGAAATTTGGAGAATGCACAACTGGTCTGGCGTCTACGATGTCAAGGATAAACGTAGTGGGAATGTTAAAACGTGCGGGCGCCCGTTTAGTCCTGATATCGTTATCCGTGCTGGTGGTCTTGACGGGAAAACTGGGGCAGTGGCTCCTTGCTGTCAAGTCTTGGGCAGAGACGAAGAAGCAGTCTTGGGTCATACTTCTGAGAACACTGTAGAAGAAATTTGGAATGACATCCCTTACACCGAACTCAGAGAATCACACATAAACGGAGATTACCCTGACTACTGTAAGGGATGTGATTTTTTATTAGATGACCCTGAAGTTTTAGTATATACGAACCATGACAGAGACCTATATAAAATGCATGGAACAGAATTCGACTTGGATGATTATAGGAATGCCGACAAAAATAAAAACAATAGCGTTTAGGGATTACCACATAGACCGAATGGATGATGGTAATATACAACTAGATAAAGAACTTGACTTAGAAAAACTAACGGAAGGTCACTGGCAAGAAGGTGATATGGTAGAAGTCAAGATAGTGGATGACAGGATAACTCTTGTAAAAAATGTTGCACCACTAGAACCATAAGTTTAAGGAATATTATGAGACGTTTGATATATCAAGTTGCGGTGGGTAAACCATCAAAACTATATGAACACTGTATAAAATCAGTGAGTGAATATTGTGGTAAGTATGATATAGACCATAAGGTACTTACCGTTCCTAAACTAAGAATAAAACCTGACTTATTCGCATCGAATCGTAGTAAAGAATCCTATGAGAAGTATGGGGGATATCTGCCTATCTACGAAAAAGAAAATGCATTTGAGTACATTGATGATTATGACCAAATTGCAATTGTAGATGCAGACATATACATCCGTCCCGATGCAAGAAATATATTCGAACAGATGGCGCATTCACCTGTCGCTTTTGGTGCGGTATGTGAACGTGAGATGAACCTAAAACCTTGGTATGTCGATAAAATCAAGAATTATAGTCATATGCAATATGGTATTCTACACAGTAATCAACTAGACTTTAAACCAAATGAATTAGGTTTTGAGTTCTTCAATATGGGATTGATGGTTATCAACTGTGCCCAATTCAGCGGTTATCTCAAGGGACAAACACCAAAACAATTTATTCAAAGAATGGAGTTCAAAGACTTTGTTGATGGACAAGGTGCGTGGAAGTGGTCTACAGACCAAACACTATTGAACTACTTTATCAAACGGTATAAGATACCGACTAAACATCTAGACCCTAAATTTAATGGATTATTTACTGCGGTAAATAACATAGAAGACTGTGATTTTATACACTTCTTTATGAAAGATAAACTGCCCAATAACGGAGAAAATGTAGAGGAGTTGATGAATCTAATATGAACAAGAGATACGATTTTATACCACTACAATTAGATTTACCGTTGTGGAAACCAAGAGACGCAACGCATCAAGAGTTCGAGGAATGGTACGAGAAAGAGTTGAAACCTCAAGGAGACAATGCATTTAAAATGGTTATTGTTGCGACAATAACACAAATATTGTCTCTTGCATTTATGGCGTCAGCAATGTTAATAATTCACTGGATGGTCTATGGTTGATTTTGGCGAAAAGAAGATGTTTATTCATATTCCGAAAAATGGTGGTATGACTATTCGGAGTAGTAAAGTGATGCGTGAAAAAATCATGGTTGCAACACCACCGTTTCATGTTTCCCCTGAGTATACAAATGGACTACATCGCACCATGAGATTACATGGTGAACATCCTGGCAATGAACACGCACGTTGGATTGATTGGGATGAAAACGTTAGAAAGAATAATAAAGCATTTGCAATTGTACGTAATCCTTGGAGTCGAGTTGTATCAAGATATGAGTTTGCACGTAAGGTAATCTATAAAGAAAAAACCTCTGACCATTATGGAGAGACTGATTACGTTAAGTGCGATACCTTCGAGAACTTTCTAGAGTCACGCCATATTTGGGGTGAAAAGGAATACTTCTGGCATCGTGCGGTTAGAGGATGGTATCCTGCCTTTCATTACGTAACAGATTTACATGACAATGTGGTGTGTGATATTTTAAGATTTGAACATTATGATGAAGATGTCAAAGCATATCTTGGTGTTATATTTAATCCTGAACCAAGAAATGTAACAGGTTATAAACAGTCTACATATAAAGACTACTACAATGATAAGACAATACAGATTATTGCAGATTGGTATCAAGAGGATATAGACCAGTGGGGATTTGATTTCGACACAGGTGCAACAAAAAACTATTTTATGGAATTTAAACCAAATAGATACCAAAGAAATGATGGGAGTTGGGATGAGTGATTTAGCTAATTTATTTAACAAGTATGACTGCGACAAGTCTAAAAAACATAAATACCATGAGGTGTATGAACCACATTTTTTACCTGTAAGGGACAAGAAGATTAATCTCCTTGAGATAGGAACATTCAAAGGCGCATCAACTCAGGCATTTCACGATTATTTCCCGAATGCACAAATATACACCATAGATTTCTTTCAACGAACAAAACCCGAAAACCTACCTATTCTAAACGAAGAACGAGTCCACTGGTTGAAGGCAGATACAACAGAGACTACTTTACCACGTAAGATGAGAAACGAGTGGGGAGATATTGAATTTGATTTCATCATTGATGATGGAGCGCATTGGCCGATGGCGAATCTTTTAACTCTAAAAAACTGTATGCCTAGTTTAGTAGAAGGTGGAGTATATTTTATTGAAGATGTGTGGCCGATGGAACGTATGTCATTCGACCAACTTAATCACCCTTGGTTGAAGGGTAAACCTGATAGGTACAATCAACTAGACAACAATCAATTACTATCAGAGATGGATAAGTACAGTATCAAACGACACGATTTACGTAAAAAAACTAAACACCCTGACAGTTATATAATTGCATTATCATGATGAAAGCGCTTGTTATCACACTAACAAATAATCACGAGGCGACACTGGCGTCTCGACAACTTATTGCATCTATAAAAAAGACACAGAGTAAACTAGAACCGATGGTCATAGATGCGACCACACCCTTAACCATGAACGAAGACCTCAAGAAGATAGATTACATCGATGCAGATGGATTACCTTGGACGTGGCCGCTAAGTGAAGAAGATGATAAACTTGATATGAGAACAGGTTTATATCTACGTCATTACAAGACCAATGATATTACAAAAGTAGTTTCATGTATGATATCACATATGAGATGTTGGCAAATGTGTATAGACTTATACGAACCAGTTGTAATCTTAGAACATGATGCAATTTTTTCTAGAAAATTTGACTTTGAGGACTTGACAAAAGACTTCAAAGGGGGTATAATTGGCTTAAATGACCCAAGAGGTGCAACGAGAAAGTCTCAGGTATTTCACTCTAAGGTCAGTGAAACTAAGGGATTACAAAGAGTCCCTTCAGTTGATGATGCGAATGAACCACCATTCCCACAAGGACTGGCGGGTAATTCTGCATATGTGATATCACCTAGAGCGGCGAAACGCCTTCTAGAGAAAACACGTGATGTAGGAATGTGGCCGAATGATGCGGTAATGTGTAAACAATTCTTCCCTTGGATGCAAGTTGTTTATCCTTATTACACATCTATTCAACACGGATTATCTTCAACAACAACAGGACAAAAGTGATGGACATAGTAAAACAGAAAGGTATGACCACTAAAGATATAATCAAACTCAAACTTGAACGTGAGTTTGAATCACAACGAGAAAAGATTCTCAAACAACAACAGGAGATTGAGGAACAAACAAAACGCATTTTAGGTGAAGAGTGATGGATACAGGTGCCATTCCACCCGTAACACCTGTGGTGCATACTGTGGTAAAAGACCATACGATACAAAAGGTGCATAAAGTACCTGAAGGTCATAAGGTTACTGAGATAACATATACCGTAACCACATATGATAGGAATGGTAAGTTGCATACAGTAACTACTAATAATAGTATGAGTTATTTGATATGATATTTAAAGTGATTACAATACTAGACAATCAGGCATCTGTCAGAGTTGCGGAACGTTGTATGTGGAGTGGTGATAGACATGGACACAATGTCGAGATGCATCCCGCAATCACACCTAAAGATGACCCGTTGTCAATCTGCGAAAAAGAAGGTATTGACCCTCTAGGTTTCGAAGAAAAGTATTCACGTAATCTGAACTGTATCTCTGCATTCTTGTCTCACTATAGTCTATGGAAAGAATGCATAGAAAGAGATGATACAATGATTATCCTTGAACATGATGCATATATTACCGAACCTATTCGGTACATGCCTTTTGAACATATATGTAATTATGGTAAACCTTCGTATGGTAGATTTAACACTCCACCATTGTTAGGTATGAACAAACTAACCTCAAAGCGATATCTGCCAGGCGCACACGCATACGGAGTAACACCAAATGGAGCAAACCTACTTATCGAGCAGGCAAGAATTTCTGCAAAACCAACAGATGTATTCATTAACTTGGACACCTTTGACAACATCAATGAATACTACCCTTGGCCCGTGGATGCTAGAGATTCATTCACAACTATACAGAACACTACAGGATGTCTTGCAAAACACTCTTATGATGAAGGATATAAAATCATAAACGCAAATGACTGACTATTGTAGGATAAATCCTCACTTCACAATATCTGAAGAGGACATAGAAAAGTTTGCGGAATCTGCCAGAGAACAGAATCGTCCTGATGAAACTTTAGTATTTCATCGAACCGAAGACCCGTCTTTGATACGAACTCAGTTTGTAAAGAACATGATTAGACTTGGTAGAAAACTTGATTTGAAACTAAGTCTAGTTGGAATGTTAACGGGTAAGGCGGGAGAGATAACCAATGTTCACATTGATGGAACACCTGAACACAGACTTCCTTGGAGAGTCTGTTATTATGGTAAAGGAGAACCCGCATTTTTATCTTGGTTTGAAGATGAAGAGATTGTAAGAGTTCAAGACTTAGAAGGTGGTGGTGGAGAACTACCCGATGGATACACGGTTGCAAAGGCGAATAAGAAAGTGCATACCGAATATCTAGATATGCATAGTGCATTTATTAGAACAGATATACCGCATCAATTAGATATGTCTGAGTGTAAAGAAGATAGAGTAACAATCCTCGCACATTTCTCACCTGAGATTAGTTGGGATGAACTCATGAAGAGATTAGATAATTTAGAATGAATATATTCCTAACAGGATGTGATGATAATACCGCATGGCAGTTACCTTGGTTTCTGCATAATTTTCGTGCAAATTGCAAGGGAGAGTTATATCTTGCAGACTTTGGATTGACTCATAAAGAAGTCTACGATGAATTTGATGGTGTAGTTAAAATAAAAGAAGGAGACGGTTGGTTCAAGAAACCAAGTGCAATCCTCAAAGCATCAAGAATCTATGGTATCACAAAAGTCTGTTGGTTAGACACTGACTGTGAAGTAAAACAATCAGTAGATGATATCTTTGATTTATCTGTACCACAACAACTCGGTATGGTAGAAGACCGCCCTTGGACAAAGAGACGTGGACAATGGGGTAAGTGGTACAACAGTGGAGTAGTTCTCGTAGAGGGTACACCAACCATACTAGGAGAATGGGCAAGAGAATGTATAGTCAATCCTGTACAGGGAGACCAAGAGGTTTTACATGAGATGACATCTGACCCGTTGCGTAAGTTGAAATACATAAATCCGTTACCACATAAATATAATACATTAAGGATAGACTATATGGATGGTATTGCGGATAAGAATCCTCGTGTGGTTCATCACACAGGACTAAAGGGAAAGAATAAAATTCAGATAGATATAGCAATGGGTTTAGAAAAGGAGATTTGATGAATTATCTAATTGAAGCGTTAACAAAAAGACTTGAAGGAGAAATTGCGGTTGCAAAGGCGAATATACAAGTCTATATGAAGAATTCTGCTGGTATTGGGGAACACCCTGATATCATAGGTGCAATAGAAACAGAGATAGCGAAAATTGCAGAAGCAGAGGATAAACTTATGGTGTGTAAAGAACACTTTAGGTACAAGTAGGAGTAGTAATGTATGAATATAAAGTAATCATTGACCGCTGGGTTGATGGTGATACTGTCGATGTAGATATCGACTTGGGATTCGATGTAATCCTGAAGAAACAACGTGTAAGATTACACGGTATTGATGCATGGGAATCAAGAACCCGTGATTTGGAAGAGAAGGAAAAAGGTTTAGCTGCAAAAGAGTTCTGTAAGAACTTCTGTAAAGAAGGTGAACCCGCAATACTTAAAACAAAGACTTATGACGCAAGTGGTAAGTATGGTAGAATCTTAGGTGAGATTTGGTCTACTGGTGAATTTGGTGACAAGTCCATCAATGAGTATCTAATAGAACGAGGACATGCAAAGGAATACTTTGGTGGCAAGAGATAGTGAAAGAATTAGGTATGGTGGTTATGGGATGTTTAATATTCCTTGGGTTTTTTTCCACAGTAATATATCCCGATTTAGAATACAAAGGTTATTCATCTGTACAGAATTGTAGTGGTGAATGTTATGAAGAGTATGTTCGTATTCACGGAAGTGTAGTAGACCAACTTAAAGAAAAGGCAGAACGTGATTTGGCAGACCCATTCAGTTCTATCAGAGGACTATGGAGTGGATGTGCCGCTTGTCATGGACAATCAGGTGAAGGTATGGGTGCGTTCCCTAAACTTGCGGGACAGAACTCAGACTACATAATACAAAGACTAACTCAATACAAAAACAGTGAAACTGTCGGTCAAATGTCTGCAACTATGTGGGCACAGGCGGGTCAGTTATCTCAAGAGGATATAGAAACTCTTGGTGAATTTATACAGGAAACTATGAAGTGAGAGATATCTTTGCAAAATCTATGACGAAATTCTTTCGTTTTGTTGCAGACACATTCTTTGCAAAAAGATATGGACATCGTGCAGTTGTTCTAGAAACAGTTGCGGGTGTGCCAGGCATGGTCGCTGGTATGTGGTTGCACCTCAAGAGTCTTAGAAAAATGAAGACAGGTTGGGGCCCTCAGATACGTGAAATGTTAGCAGAGGCAGAGAACGAAAGAATGCATCTTATGTTCTTTATAGATATTGCAAAACCAAACGTAATAGAAAGATGGTTAGTATTATTCGCACAGTTTCTTTTTTGGCAGTTTTACTTTCTAGTTTATATTATTGATTTTAAAACTGCACATAGAATGATTGCGTACTTCGAACAAGAAGCAGTCAAATCATATACAGAATATCTTGGTATGGTAGAAAGAGGAGAAGTTCCTAATGTACCCGCACCACAACTTGCAATCGATTATTATAAAATGAAGAAGACTGCAAGACTATCTGACTTAATTAGAAAAGTACGTGCAGATGAGGAACATCATTCTAAAGTGAATATGGAGTATAGTAAGTGAAAAATCGTGTTAATATATTAGGCAACGGTGATAGTGCTGGTATGTTTCAACGTGGAACTAAAGGTAGACTTTTAGTATGTAATATGCCTCCTTTTGAAATTACTCGTAAAGAAGTCTTTGCGACTTGTATGGTCGATTTTAAAATGATGAATGCACTAACCAAGGGTGAGATACAACTTGATATGTATGATTGGATTCTTGGTAATCGCCCTCGTAAGTGGATGGAGATGCGTCCTGATTTCTATTTAAGATACGCACAATGTATCAAGGGATTCTATCAACATGTTCCTCAATACGCAGTCATCAATGGTGAGGTCAACATGGCTGCTACTAACTTCAACTGTGGTCATCTTGCAGTTCACTATGCATGTAATAAGATGTTAGCAGACGAGGTTCACCTCTATGGATTCGATAGTCTATTTGATATGAACATTCGTTCATTTACAGACTTGTTATTAGAATCAGACCGTAGTGCAAACAATACTAATAAACTCGCAAACAACTGGCGAATAGTTTGGGAAGGTGTATTCGCAGAATTCAAAAATGTAGATTTCGTTCTACATCATGGTCATGATAAGTTAAAAATAAAAGCGGGTAAGCACGTAAAAGTCGAAACGCATTCAAAAAAAGAACTTGACAAAACAGGAACAGTTTAGTATAATGTGCAACAATGTCTCTGTAGCTCAGTTGGATAGAGCGTTTGGCTACGAACCAAAAGGTCAGGAGTTCGAATCTTCTCAGGGACGCCAGTTTAATAACAAAAGGAAACCATAAAATGATGCAACATGAACTAGATTTAGGTGAAGGTAATCAACCTGTCGGTAACGAGACTTACATCAAAGAACTAGATGTTGACGCACACTGCTTGTTTATGAGAGAAGATTATGTATTTGGTAAAGATGTCACGCCTCAAGACATCAGGGAGTATAGGGAGCGTAAGAATCTAAGCGCTGATGAAATCATCGTAGTTTTTGACCAAGGATACAAAATTGTTTATTCCGATAATCCTTATGATGATTATACAATTACTGGCAGATGATTAAACACATAAGAAACCATCCTATAGACCATGAAAAGTGGTATCCACGTTTTATGAATGAATGTGAGTGGAAATTTGAAGGTAAGTCAGGAGTACCCGAAGAACCATTCACACATTGGACATATAGAGTTGCTGGCCCTGAGATAAAGAAAGATTACTTGGTACAAGGTTTATGGGAAGATATAGAACCTAATCTTCCCTTTAAACTAAAACCACAGTCTGTCTTTGCAAATCTATATAATCATGGTGACAGTTCTTGGGTGCATCCTGACCCTCATGATTACAGTGTAGTGTGTTTTCTTAATCCTGAATGGGATAAGAATTGGGATGGTCTTCTTATTTTTTTAACAGAGGATGAGAAACAAATAAAGTTTGCATGTTTTCCCGAAGGCGGTACATACGTTTTATTTGAAGGTGATATTCCACATAAACCTGTTGCAGTAAGTAGAGAGGCGAAAGTTCCTAGACTTGCCGTGACATATCAGTGCGAGTTTATCGCTTAGCTTTTTCTTTCTCGTGTTTAATCCACTGTTTTGCAAGTCTATTGTCAGGTGGACGTTTTAGGAATTTTTGAACATCACGATACGCACGTAGTGTTTCTTTTTCGTAGTTCTTACCTGTTGAGTTATCTACGACAATAAAGTCCTTCTTACCGAAGAATGTTTGGAATGCACCAATGTTCTTTTGTACAGTCTTCCAGTATGTTTCTACCTCTTTATCAGGTAGACTTCTCGCACGTTCACGATTTCTTTGTAATGCAGTCTCAAGGTCAGTGTTTACGAATATCATTGAAACATCATAACCTATCTGTTGAAGAGTCTGTGCTTGTTTTTTTACTTTTGCAAAGTCTTTACCTGTACCGTCAATGGTAAGTCCTAACCTACCTCTAATGTAAGCTGCTTGTTTCATTGCGGTAAGTTTCTTTGCCTTACCTCTAAGTTCTTGTCCTTGTGTTGAGAATATGTTATCAGGATTCATTTCCATCCCTGCCTTCTTCATTGCAGCTTCGAATGCATCGTCAGAGTTAACTACCTTGAGTCCCAATACAGGAAGTCCAGTTTTACCCACGATAAATGATTTACCACTGCCAGGCCCACCCGCAAGGAATACTGCTTTGAATATTGCGGGGTCATTGACACCTTCTTCTATAAATGTCTTAAATTTTAACATTAGTAAACTCTAATCTTTTTCTGTATATTATTTAATTGTTGAATGAAAGAATTCTGTACTACTGTTCTACGGAATATAAATTTTTCTTCAACTTCTTCGTACACGATATCACCATAGGTATCACGGTGTTGTGTTCTTACAATATCAGGTTCATTACGATTATGTTGTTTTACTTCTTTCCTTAGACTCTGAGGAACAACTGAATTGTAGAGAGTATTTATATGTGAAAGAATATCACTATGACCTGCTAATCTATCACCTAAATTTTCAGGAGTATTAAACTGAACCAAGTCAAAGTCATCTGTACATAAATGTGCAAAGTCTTTTTTTATTGCATCTGCTTTAAATCTATCCTTATCGTTATGTGGGACATCCATTAGGATTACCGCATCATATTTCTCTTCTAGGTTATGTCCCTTGAGACGTTTTACCCAAGACTCATCACCTAAAACGTATGGGCCATCTGAACGTAGTGTATTGATTCTATTAGACTGAGCCGCATATCCTTGATATAGGTATTCAAAGAAACTGTGATTGTGATGTGGTCTACCTGTTTGACATGCGATATGAAGTTTACCATCACACTCATTATAGAAGTGTATCAAAGGATACATGTGTACACTTGAACCACTAGTAGGTAAGAATGATTCTTCATCACTCAATGTTAGACGTTGAAGTCTACTCTCAGGATTGTCATCCCAAGACGGTATAACAAGTGCATTTTTATATCCACGGATTACATGGAACGCACTGTATATACAACCACCAACTGCAATGGATTCAAATGCTTTTCTATTGATGCGTCCATCATCCATCATATCGATTCTAAGAGTCGCACCAAAACTATCGATGTACCGCCAGTACATTTTTTCGAAGTCATTGTTTATATTGAGATGCACACTCGAAGGTGTTAGATTGGAAACAAGTTCTCCGTCTACCCATCCCTTTGGTTGCCATGAGTCTTCAAAAAACATTTATTCCCCTTTATATATTTTCTGTATCACACCCTCAAACTGTTCTATCTTCTCAAGTCTATTGGGCCACTTGATATATTCCTTTTCAGGATTCTGTTTGAGATTGTTCAACAATGGTTGTATTGCATTGTAAAGGTTATCTAGACGTTTAGTAGTAGTCTCTTTGTTGGACACAACAGACTCTACCTCCGCCTTGACTTCCTGAACAATGTCTAGTTCATCTTCGTCAACGAGAGTAAACCCGAAATCGAATAGTTCTTCGTTATTTGCCATACCTTTATTTATACCTTTTTTTTGCTTGACAATACATGTTTTGTCAATTATAATAGTGGTGTTATTTAGGAGTTTGTTATGGACGTTATTTTTGATGTAGATGGAACTCTTATGGATATCACCCATAGGAGACATTTTGTGACGCAGAGACCCAAGGATTTCGATTCTTTCAGGGCTGCTACTACTAATGACACCCCCAAGAAAGATATCTTTGCAATTGCACTCGCAATGAAAGCTGCGGGTCATAGGATTATCATATCTTCAGGTAGGAATATGTCTCAAAGGGCAACTACACTGAAGCAATTGATGTCTCAAGGATTAGCTTTTGATGCAATATACATGAGGTCTGATACCGATTACAGACAGGATTATGTTGTAAAACAGGGCATGTTGGATAAAATGAGGAAGGATGGATTCAATCCTACCATGGCGGTTGACGATAGACAACAAGTTGTGGATATGTGGAGAGACAACGGATTGACAGTTCTTCAAGTAGATGACGGAGATTTTTAATGGGAACGATTAATTTAGGGAATAGTTTGCGATATGATATGACAGGTCGGAAACGAAAGACCAAGAGTATGACTACTAAGAAGAAATCTTATAGTAGGACATGTAAACCCCTCAAAACACCCCAACACGTGTTGAATAGGATGCGAGAGGCAGAAGAACACAGGAAGAAGTATCCGTCCCTCACAGGGACTAAATACAGTCCACAGAAGGATGATACGTGGAAGTTAGAGGAATCTAAGAACTTCACGGTTGCACCCGCATACAATAAAGGTGCATATCAGGTCATTGCTCGTGAAAATATTAAAGATATTGGTAAATAAACGCTTGACATTTCCTGCCACGCTTGTTATAATAACAACGTAAACTGAAAAAAGAGAGGTGAAAATGAAAAACTACGTGACAGGATATGAATACACTGGACAGAACGAGGCAATTCTTGCCGAGTGTGGTGTTGAATCCGTTCTTACTTTTAAACAGGCAATCAAGTTGAAGGGTCTGTCAGGTAAGAAATTGAAGGGTCTCAAGAAGTGTGCGACTTTGATTGGTTACAAGACTGTTGAGACTGAGGAAGGTAAGAAAGAACAGAAACCTTTCTACTTTAGTGTTTTCAATTCAAAAGAAGTTTTAGCGAGGGCAGCTGCATGAGTAAATTAGTAATCCAAACCCAGTTCAAAGAGAACTATGGAGCCCATGATTGGGACGGGAAGGGTGAATGTCCTCAATACTGGAAGTTCAAGGGTGGCGACACCTATGTGGTGGAGAACCTAACTTCAACCCAAATCCAAAAGATAGTGGATAATGGTATCCCTACTCTATCTAACCTCATTGAGTATTCCAATGACTATGCTAAGGAGTACATCCTTGATTGGTCTGTGGAAGAAGATTCCAAAGTAGTATGTGAGGAGTGGGAAACTCCAATCATCTGCGTTTGGAAGATGGACAGATGGATATTCACCAAGAATAAAATCAATGATGAGTTTGGTTCATACAGGAAAGAAATCGCTTCTGTATTCACTTCTTGGATTCCTTCTGATGAGGGTCAGGTTTCTGACATGCAGACAACTTACACCATGCAAGATGGTTCTAAACTGTCTCATCAGGAACTCGAGCAAATGCTCAAGGAGGCAAGTTAATGCAATATAAAGACATCGTTGAATATCAACGTGCAAAATTAGCTGCTGAGGAATGGAAAGATGGACTACAAAACTTCCATTTGCATCAGTTGAAATCAATGTGGTATGATAACAGACCACAAGATACCGATGATAGTATGGTAGAAGACTATCAATATAACGATGGTCGTATTGAGAGATTCAAAAACGGTAAACTGATTCATATATTCACCGAAGAACAGTTGACTGGCGAACAACTAATTGATGAATTTTTGAAAAGAAACGCTTGACAATCTTTGTCGAGTTTGGTATTATGTTGTTTTGAAAGTGAGAGGTTTGTTATGGAACTTGACCGTTTAATTAATCAATACATTTGTCTCTGTGAGATACGTGGTGAGTTGTCGCCTGAGCACAACGCTAAACTGGAAGAACAACTCAAAATTCTTTCACAAAAAATCAAGAAACTGGAGGCGAGTTCTCCACAGTTTACTAAAGAGGAATTGGTAGCATGATTACATTTGTTGAAAACTCGTATTACGAGACTTTACGTGAAAAGTTCGATGTCCTTACCGAAGGTATGGAAGATTGGAAAATGCCTATAGATACAGTGATACCTGTACGTGAACTGAATGTCATGCGTGATGCATGTGAGTTCATGACGGGTTCACAACTCTATGTGGTGAAACAAGTAAACGAACCAAACTTTGGCGACATGCGAGTCAAAGCAGATGGTTACTACATTGCTACAGGTGACTAATGGGTAAATATTACGACAAAACAAAAAAACCATTCGATAGTACCTATTCGTCAGCAAGGTTTTCTGAAGATAAACAAAGTAGGGAAATTGAGTCTCAATGGTTAGAAACTAAAGCACATAGAGAGAAATGGGAAGAAATTGCTGAGAAATACAGAAAGAGGAATTTCTTCCCAGCGATGATAGAAGAAGCAGAACGAATAGCAAAACTCACCCATTGGGAATATGAGTTGGAGTGTATAGAAAACACCCGAAAATATAATGAAATGCGGAACGAGTATGTTAAAAATAATCCTATGAAGGAATCTGTGGTAGAGGAATTATATCGCAGATTCGATAAGATTATGGATAACCACGATGAAATATTGTGTTATGGTAGTTCGGTTCTTTGGCACAAGGAAATACACCCTCTAGAAATTATGAGTCATGATGATTGGGAGTTCGTATATACACCACTCATAGACTCTCTTCACGAACAGTTCTTACAGGAACACGGAAAATAATGTGTGGCGGATACACAGGTGAGTTTGATATGGAAGTAGAGAAGATAGATTTATATGAAGTGAGTCCTACCTATGGAGAGGGCGCAGTTCAGTACATCTATAAGTTCTCAAATGGTTATGGTGCATCTGTGGTGCGCCATAATTCTTCTTATGGGAACAATAAAGGTCTGTATGAACTCGCAGTGCTTGACAAAGATGGTTCTTTGTGTTATGATACACCAATAACCGATGATGTAATCGGTTCACTTAAATTTGAAGAAGCGGAAGATATCTGTTATAAGATATCACAATTAACAGAGGAAGTTGATGAATTTAAAAAAGAAAAGGAATAACATTTTTATAAGGTTTACCATGTGGGTAGTTGAGTGTTGGCGTCTCGTGATGGACAATCGATACAATCCACTAAGGTACATACCTGACCCAAGTTTACAGATGTATTTCACATTGGTATTATTCACCATGTGGTCTGTTTACTTTGGATTCGTTGCATCCTATTACATGGGATGGTTAGGTTACAACACAATAGTGAGTATCATTGTACACATTGGTGTGTTAGTTCCAATTGCATTCACAAATGCAATCTTTATTGATGCAGAACGAGATGGTGCAAACTGGTTAAGAACTTGGAAGACAAACAAGAGATTAGATACACAAGATGCGAATCTACGTAAATCTAATCATGAAAAAAGAGTCAAGTGGGATATTGATATAGAAGCATGAACATCTTTCACCTCGACAACGATTATCGGGTTGCTGCTCGTCAGCATCTCGATAAACACGTTGTCAAAATGATTATTGAGTACGCTCAACTATTGTCTACTGCACATCGTGTATTAGATGGTGACCCATATGTATCTCAGACCCTCGGTGGTCGCAGAGTACAAAGATGGAAACATCCTAATTCTAATATGGAAGGTAGACTCTACAAGGCGTCTCACGTGAACCATCCTAGTGGGATATGGACACGTAAGACTGCATCCAATTATCTGTATCTACATGGTCTATGGGAAGAACTCTGTAAAGAGTATACCTATCGATACGGAAAAATTCACTTGACAGAAGAAAAACTTTCTGATATACTATGTCATCTTCCTGAGAATATACCTCAAGGTACTCTCACGGAATTTGCACAGGCGATGCCTGAGTATTGTAAGAAAAAGAATCCAGTTGATGCATATCGATTTTATTATGTGAATGAGAAAGATGGGTTTGCGAAATGGACAAAAAGAAAAGTACCTGATTGGTATGAGGAGATGAAAAATGGCAGATGAAAAAACTGTTGGTGATTATCCTCAATCAGAGAACGTTCAAGGTATTCCAGTTGTACTGGATATGCCTACAGTAGATGATATAACTATCAAGAATCTACAAATGACTTTGGTTGATGCATATGAAAAGTCTTTTGATGGGAAACCTGAGAAAGCGAAATACGATGAAGTGAGTGAGGCGATTTATGCAGTTGTTGAATACTTACTTCCTGAAGCAAATTTCGAACAATTCCAGTTCGATTGCGATACAATAATTAGTGAAATAGATGAGGAGAAAAATGGTGGAGAAACTAGCGATGACTCGTGATGAGATAATAAACACATTACGTCAAAACGTTGTTGAGTTATCTTTTACGAAAGTGAAGGATGGTGAAGTTCGAAACATGACTGCAACTCTAGAACAGGGATATATTCCCGAAGAGAAAATGCCAAAGAGTGGGTCAGTAGACCAATCTGTTGGTGGTGAATCTACAGTGCGTGTATTCGATTTAGACCTTAACGAATGGCGTTCATTTCGTGTTGACAGTTTATTGACTTTTAGTGCGATATAAATAAAATAACTATGGCAAAGAAACTTACTCCCGCACAGAAGGCTGCTAAGACTCGCAAAGCAAATCAAGAAAAGGCGATGCAAGCATTAGGGTTCGAAAGAAAGAAGGTTACTCGTAAGAGAAAACCTATGACTGAAGAACAAAGAAAAGCAGCTGCCGAGAGATTGAAACTTGCCAGAGAGAAACGTGGACATGACGGTTCTAAGTCTGTCCACCATTCTATCCGTGATTTACCTGAAGACCATTTTCTACATTGGAAGAAGGTGAAACAATGGATAAAAGATTGTACCACAGAACTTAAAGGTATACAATCCTACAAACACAGTAAGGTATCGAAAGAAAAAACTGAATACCGTGACCTCGCAAATTATATTGATAACATGAAACGTTATCTATCAAGTGGTCATTGGGGAGATTACAGATACGGCGCACAACGTGAATCAAGAGTTACACGTGTCAGTGTTGCAATGGCGTATGACAATGACGGAAGACCTAAACGAATGTATGGTGTTTGGTATCCCGACATAGGTGCAGTTTGGACTAGAGAACTAGAAGATATGTGGGGTAGAGATTATGATGATGAAATTGTACAAGAGAAAAAGTTAGAAAGAGAGAGACGGACGGAGACAGAATGAATGATAGCGGTGAATCAAACTTTTTAACAAAGAAAAAATTCGGTAAGATGATTGAAGATACTGTACGAGATAAAAGACTATCGTATATGGACTCAATCATTTGGTTATGTGATGAGAACAAAATTGATTTGGAAGATGTGTCTAAGTATCTTAGTCCAGTAATCAAACAACAACTTGAATACGAAGGACAGAAGTTAAACATGTTACCAAAAGGAAATACCTTACCCGATGTCTAAAAAGTTAACTAAAAATAGACTTCAACTAGAGAGGAGAGTCTTACCTCAAAGTTTGATTAATACTTTACACGATATCGTTGCGAATCCTAAGTCTGCTCAACAAGCGGCAAAAACTTATGGTGGTACAGCAAATAGAGACGTAAGAGATACCACACTCTTTGAATTCAACGATAAATCACATCCAAAAGAAGTTGAAAGAGTTAGAAAATCATTTGAATCTTATTTTGAAAATGAGAAACTAAATCAATGTGACCTATTATATTACGGTAAAGGACAACACTTTAGTTTACACAGAGATAACGACAGTAAAGACCCTACTGCTAATGTTGGCGGTGCGGGTAGAAACTGGTCTTGTTCTACATTGATACACCAATCAGAAGACCTAGAAGGTGGAGACCTATTAGTCTATGGGCCATTTAGTCCTGAGAGACGTGAGACTCGACCAAGAGTTATTAGACTCAACATAGGTCAATCAGTTTTTTTCCCTAGTCATTGGTATCATGAAGTGACGCCAGTGACCAAGGGAGAGAGAATCGTTCTTGTGTCATGGTTAGGAGATAATCCTCAAGACATTCCTAAACTCTATGAGAAGGAACACCTGAAACGAGAACGAAAGTTGCATGTATTATAAATAAAGCTGTTGACAAAACATGCGTGATTTGTTAATATATACGACAATTATATTATGAATAAAGTGGACAAAAAGATAATACAAATATATACGGAGAAATAATATGTCTTTTGCAAATCTAAAGTCTAACAAAACCGATGTTAGCAAACTTGTTTCCGCAGCTCAATCACTGAGTGGTGGTGGAGACAAAAAGAAGTCCTACGAAGATGAAAGAATGTGGAAACCAACTGTTGATGACAACGGTAATGGTTTTGCAGTAATTCGTTTCTTACCAGCGGCGGAAGGTCAAGAACTTCCTTGGGTAAGATACTTCGACCACTTCTTCAAAGGCCCAACAGGTCAGTGGTACATTGAAAAGTCTTTGACTACAATGAATCAGAATGACCCTGTGAGTGAATATAATTCACGTCTTTGGAACAGTGGACATGATGAGGACAAGGAGACCGCTCGTAAACAGAAACGTAGACTACACTATGTGTCTAACATTCTAGTTGTGAGTGACCCTAGTAATCCTGCCAATGAAGGTAAAGTATTCCTTTACGACTTTGGTAAGAAAATCTTTGACAAGATTATGGATGTAATGCAACCACAATTTCCAGGCGAAGAACCAATCAATCCATTTGATTTTTGGAATGGTGCGGATTTTCAACTGAAAATTAGAAACGTTGCTGGTTACAGAAACTATGATAAGTCAGAGTTTAAATCAACCAGTGGTTTATTCGATGGTGATGAAACCAAACTCGAAGCAACCTACAATCAACTACATGAACTACAAGAGTTTGTAGACCCAACTAATTACAAAACGTATGATGAGTTGAAGTCCCGTCTTGAAGTGGTTCTAGGAGAGGCAACTGGTACTGGTTCAACAGTAAAGAATGAATCTTTGAATAAGACTGCGGAAAGTGTAGAACCTAGTTCTGCTCCTACACCAGTAGTTGCTCCATCCGCTCCTGAACCTGAGATTAAAGTTTCAGGTGATGAGGACGATAATGATACGTTGTCATACTTCGCTAAACTAGCGGCAGAAGACTAATAGTTTATCATGTTAAGAAGGGACAGGAAACTGTCCCTTTTTTTTATCCAGTGATACTTATTATGGAAACAAGAAAGAATGTAACGAGTATACTTATTTCTACTGTATCTCTAACCTGTGCTTCTCTCTTCTTACGCATATTCGAGTCTGTTACCACCTAATGTATCGATTGCGGGAGATGGGTCTCCCACGATTGCGTTTGAACTACTACTTTTAACAGAGGCGTCTGTTACAGATGCATCGACTTGGTTTACTACTACAGGTGCTTGAGTTCCTGCTTGTTCGTTTGACATTTCAGTAACTTGACTTCCCATAGAGATAGCAGGTGATGAACCAGTTGGAGATACATTTACATTGTAACCTAATGCACCTTGTACTTGTGCAATCTTAGCTGATACCTCATCAATCTTTAATCCTTCGTCTAGGATACCTTTTGGCCCAAACTCGACACCACCACTAATCCATCCTCCACCAAGTTCAACAGGTTCACCTGCTAATTGCTTAGGATGAGTACCACCAAGTGCTTGTATAAATGGTATCGCTTCTCCGACACCAGCGATTAATTCTGCAAAGTTAATAGTTGGCCCAGTTAAATTTAGTGAAGAGAATCTTTGTAACGCATTGACCATCTTTGTAATGTTTCGTTCTGTAGATGCAATCTCTTGGTCTCTATCTGCAAGTTTCAACAGTTGGTCGATAGGAGATTCCCCACCTGTTATGAAATTCAGAATTTTTGCGCCTGCATCTGCAAGTGCGGATATGAAAGTACCACCACTAAACAGTGCGAGACCACCCGATAGTGATGTCATTGCATCCTTGACTTTAGCCGCTTTAACATCTGCATCAGGATGTACATCACCAATACTTAATAGAGTCAGAACATTTTGTTTTGTTTTTTCTGCAAAATCATCTTTAGAGAAGAACTGTGCGATTGCAGTTATAACAGTACCAACACCAAAGGCAGCGAGACCAAGACCTAATCCAGTAAGTGCAAGAACGACTGCACCCCCTTCTTTCAACATTCCAAGACTTCCCTCACTAAATCCTTCAGGAATACTTAATAAGGTAAGTACGGTTGCTTTTAATTTATCTGCATCAAAACTTAGTAATTGACCAACACCAGCGATACCCTCACCTATACCAAAGGCAGCGATACCAACACCTAGTGCAGTCATGGCAGGTGCAAATGCAAGGAGAGTTCCTATGTCTGATAGTCCTACTTCCTCACCTATGGACAAAAGTGTTAATACATTATCTTTTAATTTGTCGGCAGAAAAACCAGTTAATTGTGCAACACCAGCAATACCTTCCCCTAAACCAAATGCAGCTAATCCGACACCTAGTGCAATCATTGCCTTTTCAAATGCTAGTAATGTAACAATCTTTGCTAGTCCTACCTCTTGACCTATTGATAAAAGTGTAAGAACATTATTTTTTATTTTAGATGCCCAATCACCCGCACCAAAGTAATCTAGAGCAGCTTCAACACCACCACCAACTGCACTACCTACTCCAAATGCAAGTAAACCTTTTGATAATGCCGTCATAGCAGGTTTGAATGCAACTAGAGTAACAAGGTCTGCCGCCCCTACTTCTTGACCGATACTTAGAATGGTTAGAACATTTGTTTTGAACTTTTCTGCATCGAAGAATCCTGTTCCCATAAGACCAGCAACAGCAACAATAGGTAGAATGAAACTTCCAGCACCTTTCATGAGACCCATGATACTGCTACTGAAACCTTTTACTTTATCACCTAGTTGACCTAATAGATTGCCAGGCGCAGCTGCAACATTTGATGCACCTTGAGCTAGACCCGATAGATTATTCCCAATCTTAGTTAAAAGATTACGGTTTTCTCTCGCATCCTCAGCTGCATCACCTTTACCCTTTTGGTCATCTTTTCTGTCTTGAGCAGATTCACCCATAAGGGTTTTACGTAACTCATCAATTCTATCAGCAACCTTTTGATTTGCATTAAGAGTTGTATCAGCGATATGGTTACTATTCTTGACATCTAAATCCTGTCCTTGTTGTAACTTATCGATGACTTTACGTAAAAGTTGTGCTTGTGTCTCTTTATTTACTGGCATATCTCTGCCCTATCTTCCTTGGTTCTTCCTTTTTTCGTTCTCTTCTTTTAAATACTCCAATAATAATGTAACATATATCTCACGTTCCCACGGCATCATCATTTCTAATTCTGTCAAACTATAATGATGATGTTGCATCATTGAGAAGTTTGTCTTATAGTAGTTTACTAACGTCTCGTGGGAAAGACCTACTAAAAAAAATCAACAAGTCCTCTCAATTTCTGTGTATTATGAGTACCACACTT
>MDTE01130142.1_pt1 | contig 30534 bp, 30 predicted proteins | sample 811231 | NCBI WGS metagenome assembly MDTE01 (sample SAMN05326651, study PRJNA326480) | marine metagenome | isolation source: seawater | place: Indian Ocean: Red Sea | collected 2010 | reverse complement strand
ATCCTCTTAAAGAAGGGTCAGGGAAAGAAACAGAAAGAGCAATATTTGAGACAAAGCAAAGAAGCACTTTAAATAAAGAAATATGGATTGGTTTTAAAACAAGAATTCCTGAAGATTTTAAACATACAGATGGCAGAGTAACGTTTTTTGAATTTAAAAATCGAGATGTATCTATGAGAACGCATCCTCTTGTAAGAATAAGTTTTGATGATATTGGAAAAACATTAAAAATAGTAGGTAATACTGCGGGTACTGGTTTCAATAGAAGGAATAAAGAAGATAATATTAAGCATCAAATAAAAATAAAATATAAAAAAAATGATTCAAATTGGTTAGTGTTTCAAGAAAAAACTAGAGGTGAAAAAAAAATAAAAAATAATTTTAAACTTACACAAAATAAATCAATAAAAATTACTAAATTAGGAAAATGGACCACTTACAAAATTGGCATATATAATACTAGACAAGAAACTGGTTTTGTAGAAATCTTCAAAGATAATAAATTAATATTTGATTACAAAGGTATAACATCTGATTGGAAAGGAGAATCCACTGGTACTAATGTAAGAATAGGTGTTTATAGAGACTCGGGAAAACAAATTGGAATTAAATACCCCAATCAATCTATTCATTTTGATGATTTTATTATCGTCTCAGATAAAAAAACTTTGGATAAATATTTAAATTAAAGGGGCGTTCTGTTGCCAAGTGCCACAAACATAGATGCTGCGAGAGATGAATATACACAAAATCAAGTAGATATAATGCGTGGCAAATAAATTGTAGCTCAGGAGCAAATCAGGTCGATTTCTACACCCGTTCTACACCCAAAAGAGAGTGTTTAAAAAAAAAGCTAGGTTTTATGGCGCGCCCTGCACGACTCGAACGTGCGACCCTCGGTTTAGAAAACCGATGCTCTATCCAGCTGAGCTAAGGGCGCCTAAAGATTTATTATAAAATTTTATAAAAAGTGTAAACAAATTGTTATTTGATAAATCTATATTTAATCATAGCTATTAAACTAATAGGAGTAACTTTAGATAATATGAGCATTATTATTGTTAATATTTTCGTTAAGTCAGAAAATGAAGCAAAAAAAACACTATCACTTATATACATTGTAGATGGCAGAGTATTAAATGTTAATAATACAGATATTAAAAAACTTTGATCAAAACTTATATTTTCTAATGTAAGTACAAACGAGAAAGCTACAAACATTAAAATATATAACAAAAGAAGCAAGCTACAGGAATAAAAGTCTTTAAATTCAATTTTTTCATCAGATTTAAATATTGTTGAATTAATAACAGCAGATGGAGTTAAAAGTTTTACTAATTCATAATATATCTTATTAAATATTATTAAAATTCTAGATATTTTAAAACCTGAGGTTGATGAAATCAAACAGCCACCAAAAAAAGAGGCAAATAATAATATAAAAATATTATTTTCATTGTGATCGCTTGTAAAATTAATACCTGAATTTGAAATCGCAGAAGACAATTGCACTAAAATATCAGCGAAACCAACATTGCTTGAAAAAAAAACCATAATCAAAAAAAATAAAATGAATGAAAAAATAAAATATTTATCCTCATGGAAATTATATGTATTATTAATTTTAAGTAATCCTAGAATTAAAAAGATATTAAATGAAGACAATATAAAAAGTATTGAAATTATAATTTTATCAAATTCATTAAGAATTAAATTCGATGTTGTAAAACCGCCTGTAGAAATAATTGTTAAAGATAGATTAAATTTATCTAGCATTCTCAAATCAGTTAAATTTAAAAAAAAAATAGAAATTAAAAAAATCACAGTGAAAGCATAAATAGTATTATGAAAAACATATTCAAAATTAATAGAAAAATAAACAGTATCTTTTTTTTTTGTAATAAATTTTAATGGATATATATTTATAGCTCTATTACCGAAAACTAAAATTATAGTCATAATAAAAAAAATCGCACCAACAACTTGAGTTGAGCTACGCCATAATAAAATTGGCGAGTCTAAAATATTTGTTTTATTTGTAAAAATACTCGCACCAAAGGAAGTAAATCCAGATACTGTTTCAAAATATGAATTTAAAAAATTTGAGTATCCACCAAGCCAAAAAGGTAGTGACATTATTAATGGCAAAATTATCCAACCTATTATTGAAAATAAAATTAAATTATAGGTTTTAAAATTATTTTTTTTAGATTTTATTTTAAATGTGATTAAATAATAAAATATAGAAATTAAAAATGTATAAAAATAAATTTCTAAATTAATTTTAAAATCAAAGTAAAAACAATATAGTAAATTAATAAGACTAAAAAAAATAATTAATAAATTTATTTTACCTAAATAATAGAAAATACCACTTAAGTTCATAATTTTAAATTAATAATATTCGCTGATTCTAAATAATTGTTCAACTTTTTTAAGTTGCTTTCTAGAGGATAAGAGGATTACAATATCATTTAATTCAAACTCAAAATTTTTTTTAGGTACAAGCACTTTTTTTTCTCTAACAATTAATCCAATCCTAATTCCATCTGGTATTGCTGAATCCTCAATAGTTTTATTTACCAACTCTGAATTCTTTAAAACTTTTGCTTGAATAATTTCAAACTCACCATCATCTAAAGTAAATACACTATCTATTTTACCTTTATGTACATGTTTTAAAATAGTTGAAACTGTAGTCATCCTTGGATCTACAATATCGTCAATTTTTAATGATGACTGTAGTAGACTGTAATTATGACTATTAGCAATAGCAATTACTCTTTTTATTCCTTTTTTTTTACACAAAAGCGCACTCATCAAATTTACTTCATCATCATCCGTAATGCACAAAACTGTATCAATTTCTTCTAAATTCACCTCTTTCAATATGTTTTCATCTAAACCATCACCTTTAATTACCATTGTTTCATTTAATTCGTTTGCAACGTGTTGTGCCCTCTCATCACTTTTTTCTATCATTTTTATTCTAGGATTATTTGGGTGATTTTCTAAAGATTTTGCTAAATCTAAACCAATATTTCCTGCTCCTATAATTAAAAATTTATCGGAGGTTTTTTCATCTTTACCAAAAACTTTCATTGTTCTCTCAACTTGCTTTGAATCGGTTAGAATAAATGCTTTATCATTTTCTAATAAAACATCTTTTTTTTTTAAAATTAAAAATTTATCGTCTCTTTGAACACCAAGAACATTAGCGTTTAAGTCTGAAAAAGATTGAGTTAATCTCTCCAAAGGAGTATTTATCAAATTACATTTTTTATCCATATTTATTTCTACTAATCTCACAGTATCATCAGCGAAAGGAAAGCTTTCAATAGCTCCTGGTGCCTCAATTTTTCTTAATAATGACTTTGATACCTCATATTCTGGGGAAATAATTATATCTATGGGTAGATGTGATTTACTAAAAAGATTGCTATAAGATGGATTTAAAAATTCTTTTGATCTAATTCTAGCAATTTTTCTGGATACGTTAAATAAAGAGTGTGCAATTTGGCAAACTATCATATTTGTTTCATCATTTCTTGTGACTGCAATAATCATATCTGTATTTTTTGCATCTGCTAACTCAAGTACACTTGGGTAAGTAGCTATTCCAACAATACCCTTTGCGTCTAGATTGTCATTTATTTTTTTAATATCAGAACTAGTTTTATCTATTACTGTTATAGAGTGACCTTGTTGAGATAACTGGTCTGCGATAGAATAACCAACCTGACCTGCGCCACAAATTATAATATTCATCTAATGTTTAATATCTAAAGAGGATAATTTTCGATGAAGTGCTGTTCGATCCATGCCAACAGACTTGGCTGTTTTAGAAACGTTTCCGTCATGTTTTTTTAATTGTTTCATTAAATACTCTTTCTCAAAATTATCTCTTGCCTCTTTTAATGTTAATTCAGAATATAAGGATTTTTTTTGCTCAAAATTTAATTTTGGATTTAAAGTATTATATATTATATTTTCAATTTTTTCCATATCATCTTGACCTAAAATAGCTATTCTTTCTATTAGATTTCTTAATTCTCTAACATTACCTGGCCAATTGTAGCCATAAAAAAAATCCAATTTTTTGATATATTTTTTATAATTATGACCATTTCCAATAAATTTTGAAAAAAAATATTCTATTAGTAGTGGTATATCTGATAATCTATCTATTAAACCGGGTAAATTTAAATATATAACATTCAGTCTATGAAATAAATCTTCTCTAAAATTTCCCTCAGAAACTTCTTTTTTTAGATTAATAGATGAAGAGGCTATTAATCTAAAATTTACTTTAATATCTGTTGTATCATTTAGTCTTTTAAATCTTTGATCTGTTATCACTCTAAGAATTTTATTTTGGACATCAAGCGGTAAATCATTAACATTATCAATAAATAAAGTTCCATTATTTGCTTTTTCCAAGTAACCTTTGGCCACTTCACCATTTTTTAATATTCCAAAAATATTTTCGTCAAAATTTCCTGAGTTAATTCTAGATGAATCTAAAATTACGAAATTACTTTTATTTCTATTTGAGTTACGATGAATATACCTTGCTAAAAGTTCTTTACCACTACCACTTGGTCCCTCGATTAATATCCTTCCATCAGAAATAGAAATTTTATGTATTGACTCTTTTATTTTCAAAATTTCTTTGCTCTCACCAATAAAATCGAAAGATTGAAAAATATTTTCCTGTAAGTCTTTTTTAGTATTTATTAGCTCTGAATATTCAATACCTCTTTTAATAAAATTCAACAATCTTTCTTGATTAAATGGTTTTTCTAAAAATTCAAATGCCCCATCTTTTACAGAATTTACAGCAATTTGAATATTTGCATGACCTGACATCATTATAACGGGTAAATCTTTTTTTTTATTTTTTATTAAATTTAAAAGATAAAGCCCATCTCTGGACTTTTCATCAAGTAAAACATCAAGTAAAGCTAGGTCAAAAGTATTTTTATTAATATATTCTTCTGCTTCTTTAATTGTACCTATTGATACTACAGAATATTTTTTTTCTGATAATATTTCTTCTAAAATAAACCGTATATCTTTCTCATCATCTACTATTAAAATTTTTTTCATATTTTTTTTGGTAAAGAAATAGTTACATAAGCGCCATTAATATCGCTTCTATTATCGTAAAAGATTTGTCCATTATGTTCATGAATTATTTTAGATACAATAGATAGGCCAAGTCCACTTCCATCTTTTTTAGTTGAAAAATAAGGATCGTTATGTTTTGAATTTCCAGAATCTTTAAAACCAACTCCATTGTCGTATATAGTAATAAAATAAAATTTATTATCATTTGAAAGCTTTGTTATTATTTCACCATTAAATGAAGAATTCATAGATTTTTCATCAATAGACTCAATGGCATTTTTATAAATATTTAAAAGAACCCTGTTAATTTGACCTTTGTCACAATATATTTCATTTTCATTAAGTAAATTTTTTAAAACAAATTTTATTTTTTCATAATTTAATTTGTATGTCTCTTGTGCATTAATTAAAATTTTAAGTATATCATTTTTCTCAAAAACAGGTTTGGGCATTCTTGCAAAATCTGAAAAGCTATTCACTAATTTAGAAATTTCAAATATTTGATTATTTATAATTGTTAAATGTTTTTTAGAACTTTGATCATTTGAAATTTTATCTTTGATTCTATCAAGAGATAACTGGATTGGCGTTAATGGATTTCTAATTTCATGTGCTAATTTTCTTGCTATAACTTGCCATGCCTCAAATCTTCCTGATAAAATATTTTTTTGTTTTTGTTTTTTAATTTGGGACACCATGTCATTAAAAATAAGATTTAAATTTCTAAAATCTTCATTTTTATCTTCTTTAAGTTTAATTTCATAATCACCCTCACCTACACTTTTCGCTGCTTTAAATAAATTATTTAATGGCTTTGTAGTTTTTGCTGCTAAGTTTATTCCAAATATTGCTGACATAAGAACCAAAATTAAAGTGAAAATAATATATATGATAAAAAAGGATATCTGAATTTTTAATGTATTGCTTTTTACTCTATAATAATAACTCGAGGCATCACCAGTTTCCATTAAAAATGAGTTAATTTTTTTATCAACGTTTTGAAAAGAATATAAATATAAATTTTTATAGTTATTTAATTTTATTAAAGCATAAGTTTTTTTTTCAATTGCATTCGATACAATTAAAGGTTTTCCATTACTGGCCTGTAGCAGCATATTTTTGGAAGGTGGATTATATTTATTTTTATTAATAGCAAATTGAATTAATTCACCCTTTTTATTTATAAGAAAAATATTTTTTACATCTCTAAAATTTGCCTGAAATAAAAGATAATTTTTAAATTTTTTGTTATCAGATAGTAATATGTTTTTATTTCTGTTAAGGTCATTTGCTATCAATTTTAAATCTTTAACAATAGATTTCTGATGATCATTCAAATAATTAATTGCTATGTTTCTAGAGTTATTGACTAAAGATAAAATTTTGTCATCAAACCAACGTTGTATACCATAATTAAATATTAAAATGGAAAATATAGCAATCAGTAATGATGGTAATGACGAAATCAATAGAAAGGATAAAACTAAATTCTTACTTGTTTCACCACCAAGCTCTATAGATTTTTTTTTAGAATAGTTTTTATATATTTTTAAAGAAATAGAGAATATTAATGCAAACAACAATATTAAATTTAATATTAATAAAATTTCAACGTTCATTTGATTTAACTTAAAAAAACCTACCCCAATAAACGTTTGTAAAGAAACAAAACCAAGTCCAATTGAAATAATAAATAAAATTGATATGTAGTAAGTATTAGAAAAAAAATTTGATAATGATTTCATGAAATTAGCAGCAATAATTCTCGCAGCAGGTAAAAGTCATCGATTTAAAAGTAATACGCCTAAACAGTTTCATTTTTATAAAAAAGATATTATCTTAAATCATAGTATAAAAAAATTTGAAAAAATTAAAGAAATTAAGAGAATTTTTATAGCTTTAAACAATAAATATCAAAAAAAATATAGTCCGTTTGTTAAAAAAACAAAAAAAATTAAATTTTTTAGTGGTGGGGAATATCGTAGTGTGTCAGCAAAAAAAGGAATTAAAAAATTATTCCAAAATTACACTCACGTGTTAATTCATGATGCTGCGCGACCAGACTTTACTATAAAACTTGTTTTAAAATTAATTAAAGAATTAAAAAAACATTCATGTGTTGTGCCTGCAATATCCAGTTTTGATACTACTGTATTTGAAAAAAAATATGTTGATAGAAGTAAAATTAAATTTTTACAAACACCGCAAGCATTTAACTTAAAAAAAATATATAAATATCATGAAATAAATAAAAATAAAAATATTTCGGATGATTCAATTTTATTTTTTCAAAATAAACAAAAAATTAAATTTATTAATGGAGAAATTAAAAATAAAAAAATTACTTTTATTGAAGATATTGTTACAAAAGATAAATATTATGGAATTGGATACGATATCCACCAAATGGTAAAGGGCAATAGCTTATATATAGGCGGGATCAAAATACCCTCGAAATTTCGAAGCGTGGGGCATAGCGATGGTGATAGCCTGTTACATGCTTTAATAGACAGTTTCTTAGGAGCTGCAAAACTTAAAGATATTGGTACGCTTTTTCCTAATACTAAAAAATTTAAAAATATTAGATCTACAAAATTACTATCTGAAGTAATTATCAAACTTGAAAAAATTAATCTTAGAGTTTCGTCTATTGACCTAAATATTATTTTGCAATCTCCAAATTTAAAAAATTACAAAGAGAAAATAAGATCAAATATTTCTAAATTATGTAAAATTAATAAAAAATTTGTAAACGTAAAAGCCAAAACTACTGATAAAATTGGCGTGATCGGAAAAAGCAAAGCGTTGGCATGCGAAGTAATTTCTACTCTTGAAAATGTTAGATAAATTAAATTTTTTAATTTTTACATTTTTTAATGTGGGTAAGCTACCAGCGTCTGGTACCTTTGCTAGTATTATAACTGTATTTATTTATTATTTTGTTATATTTTTTTTTTCTAATATTGTTTTTATATTTATATTTATAATCATAACAATTTATTCACTTTTTTTTTTGAAATATATTTTAAACAAATTTGACAACAAAGACCCAAAAGAAATTGTCATAGATGAATTTATTGGCCAATCAATACCTTTATTAATATGTGGTAACAATGTTGTACATATATTAATTTCATTCATAATTTTTAGAATATTTGACATATATAAAATTTTTCCAGCTAATATTTTTGATAAAAAAATGGTAGGAACAATTGGAATAATAGGGGATGATGTTATTGCTGGATTGTATACTCTTGCAATAATTTATCTTATAAAAAGTTATGTATAAAAAAAAAATTATTAATAAACTTATTAAAAAAAAAATAACTATTTCAGTAGCTGAATCATGTACGGGTGGATTGATAGCTAGTGAAATTATATCAATACCAAATAGTTCAAAGATATTTAATCTTGGATTGGTGACATATTCGAATACATCAAAAGAAAAAATCCTAAATATAAAAAAAAAAAACCTTAGCACAATATGGAGCTGTCAGTCCTCAAGTATGCAAAGAAATGGTTGAAAATTTATATAAAATTACAAAATCTAATGTCTGTATATCAACTACAGGAATTGCTGGACCAGGCGGTGGTTCAGCTTTAAAACCGGTTGGGTTAGTGTTCGTTGGATTAAAATATGGAAAAACATCCAAAATTTTTATGTTTAATTTCATGAAAAAATCACCTAGAAATAAAATTCAAAAATTAACTGTTGGTAAAGTTTTAAGTTTATTGGATAAATTGATTTGATGAAGCCAAAAATTTTGCACGTTTTTCAAATGAATTAAGTATTTTTTTAAAGCCTATATCAAACATTTTGTCTAACATTTTATTTAAAACAATATTTTTTAGTTCAAGATTAATAAAAAATTCAACCTCACATTCACTTTTGTTTATTTTATTAAGTGTCCAAATATTTTCTAAAGTTTTCAGTGGACCATCAATAGCATATACGATAATTTTTTTTGTAATTTTGTCATATTTTACATGACTAGTATAAACATCTTTAGCAAATGAATATCCAATCTCCAAATCAGCTATAATTTCTATACTGTTTTTATTTTTTTTTTTTGAAATAACTTTTGAATTCGTACACCAGGGCAAAAATTCTTTGTAATTATCTATGTCTAAAATTAAATTTTCAATTAGATCTAGTGGATAACAAAATTTTTTTATAATATTTTTTTTAGGCAAATTAAATTAAATTTTTTTCTCTTTTTACTCTTAATTTAGAGAAATCATCTCCAGCATGATAACTCGATCTTGTCATTGGGCTAGATGAAACCTGCAAAAAACCTTTAGAGTAAGCTTTTTTTTTAAATTTTTCAAAATCTTCTGGTGGTATAAATTTTTTTATTGGATAATGTTTTTCTGTTGGTTGTAAATATTGCCCCAAAGTTAAAAAGTCTACGCCAGCACACCTTAAATCATCCATAACCTGAAAAAGTTCTTCCTCCTTTTCTCCAAGACCTAACATTAGACCAGATTTAGTAAATATTTTATTATTATAGTCTTTTACTTCTTTTAATAAATTAATAGATTGAAAATATCTTGAGCCCGGGCGTACCATTGTGTAGTTGGATGGCACGGTTTCAATATTATGATTAAAGACATCAGGTTTGGCATCAACAACTTTTTTATATACATCGCCTTTCCTTAAGAAGTCCGGTGTTAATATTTCTATAGTGGTTTTGGGGTTATTTTTTCTTATCGCAAATATCGTTTTGACAAAATGTTCTGCTCCACCATCAGGCAAATCGTCTCTATCAACAGATGTAATAACTACATGGTTCAAATTTAAATCCTTGGTAGCTTTTGCAACTCTTGATGGTTCATTTTTGTCTAAAGGATTTGGTATACCAGTTTTTACATTACAAAATGCACAAGCTCTAGTGCATGTATCTCCCATAATCATAAATGTTGCATGTTTTTTGCTCCAACACTCAGAAATGTTGGGGCATCCAGCTTCCTCGCAGACAGTATGTAAATTATTATCTTTAACAATTTTTTTTGTGTCATTGTAAATTGAGGAATTGGTCAATCTAACTCTTATCCAACTTGGTTTTCTTTGAATTGGATTCGATGGTTTATGTATTTTTTCTGGGTGACGCGGTTTCATCTTATAATCAAAAGTTTTTCATTTTTTTTGCCTAAAAGAAATTTTTCTCTATAAATTTCGTCTAAAAAATTTAGGTCAATATTTTTAGTCAAAGAATTATTTTCATTTATTAATCTGTTATTTTCTATATTTAAAAGCTTTTCAACATTAGACAATTTGTCGTATTCGATTTTTTTTTTTTGTAAAGAAATATACCCTCTGTTCCCATCAAAAAAATTAATAATAAAATAAAGGATTATAAAAGCATTTATTACCAAAAACTTAGAGTTGTTTAGGAATGATTTAAATTTTTTCATTTAATTTTGGACATTCCAGGTTTTTGTAAATTTTCTTCAATTCTTAATAATCTGTTATATTTTGCAACTCTTTCCGATCTTGCTAGCGATCCAGTTTTTATTTGATTTGATTTTGTTGCAATAGCTAAATCAGAAATAAACGTATCCTCTGTGTCACCAGATCTATGGGAAATAATCGTTCTTAAACCTTTGCTTTGAGCCAGTTCTATTGTTTTAAACGTTTCACTTACCGTACCAATTTGATTTAGTTTTATTAAAATAGAATTTGCAGAGGCATTTTTTATACCTTTGGACAATCTATCGTAATTAGTTACAAAAAGATCGTCGCCTACTATCTGAATTTTGTCTCCTAGTAAACTTGTAAGATTTGACCATGTCACCCAATCATCCTCAAAAACTGGATCTTCTAAAGAGCTTATTGGATATTTTTCAACCAAACTTTGATAATACTCAAGAAGTTCTGATACGTTGAGTTTCTTATTATTATTCATAGAATATTTTTTACCATCATAAAGTTCATTAGATGCAACGTCTAGACAAATACTTATATGCTTACCAGGGGTAAAACCTGATTGTGTTATAGACTCTAAAATTAATTCAATTGCTTCCTCATCTGAATTAAGATTAGGAGCAAAACCACCCTCATCACCTACACTTGTACTTAGATTTTTTTTTAACAAATTTTTTTTTAAATTTTGTATCGTTACAAAACCATATCGCATACATTCTTCAAAAGATTCAGCTCCATCTGGTCTTATCATAAATTCTTGAATATTTAATGAATTATTTGCATGTGCTCCACCATTCACAATATTCATCAAAGGATATGGAAGTTTATAATCCTCGTCAGTTGATAAATATTCAAAAATTTCTTTTTTCTTACTTTTGGCTGCAACTTTACAATTAGCTATAGAAACAGACAGAATAGCATTTGCACCTATTTTAGATTTATTATTAGTTCCATCTAATTCAATTAAAGTATTGTCAATTTTTACTTGATCATACGGACTCATGCCCGTCAAAACTTTATTTATTTTTATATTTACATTTTCAACTGCATTAAAAACACTTTTATTTAAATATTCTTTGTTTTGATCTCTGAGTTCATGGGCTTCATAACTTCCAGTTGATGCTCCAGACGGGATAATTGCTGAAGCAACTGACCCATCTGTTAAAAAAACATCTGTTTCAATTGTTGGAAAGCCTCTGCTATCAAATACTTGCCTAGATTTTAAACATGATATCTTAGACATTACAAATTTTCATTTTTCACTAAATTATCAAGTTTTATAATTTTAACTAAAAAACTCTCCAACTCAGAAAGTTTTAACATATTTGGTCCATCTGATGGAGCGTTGTCAGGATCGTCATGGACCTCTATAAACAAACCAGATATACCAATTGACACTGCAGCCTTGGACAAATCGTATATGAACTCTCTTTGTCCTCCACTTTTATTTCCTTTACCGCCAGGCTGTTGCACAGAGTGAGTGGCATCGAATATAACTGGGTAGTTTTCTTTTTTCATTATTGTAATTGACCGCATATCTGAAATTAAAGTGTTATAACCAAATGATACACCACGTTCAGTAAGTAAGATGTTTTGATTAAAATTTTCAACTTTACGCACGATATTTGAAACATCCCATGGAGCTAGAAACTGTCCTTTTTTTATATTTATGACCAAATTAGTTTTAGCAGCTGATTGTAAAAGATCTGTTTGTCTGCATAAAAAAGCTGGTATCTGAATAATGTCTATTGAATTTTTTAATAGATCGCATTGTTCAACAGAATGTACATCCGTTAAAATTGGAATGTTTAGTTTTTTTCTAATTTCGTCAAATATTTTAATAGATTTTTCTAAACCCAAGCCTCTTTGAGACAAATGACTAGTTCTATTAGCTTTATCAAATGATGTTTTATAAACAAAATTAATATTTAGATTATCGCATATTTTTTTTATATTTTCTGCAATATAAATTGCGTGATCTCTATTTTCTAACTGACATGGACCAGCAATTAATACAAGGGGTAAGTTATTTGAAATTACAAAGTTTTTGATATTAACTTGTCTAATCATTTTTTTTTATTTTTAGCTGCTTTTATAAAAGATGCAAACAATGGATGAGGATTTAAAGGCCTTGACCTAAATTCTGGATGAAATTGCACTCCAATAAACCAGGGGTGTGTTGTTAATTCTATTATCTCTGGTAATTTATTGTTATTTGACATTCCAGAAAATAATAACCCCTTATCCTCAAACTTTTCTTTAAAATTTATATTTACTTCATATCGATGTCTGTGACGCTCAAATATTTTATTTGAATTATATATATTTTTTATTAAAGAATTTTCTAATAAATTACATTCATATTGACCTAATCTCATTGTACCGCCTATTTTTTTTAAATTACCTTTTTTTAATACACCATCCTTATACCACTCTTCTATTAACCCTATTATTGGTGTACATTTTTTATTAATTTCGGTTGATCCAGCATTTTTAATTTGCAAAACATTCCTTGCAAATTCTATTAGAGATAATTGCATGCCAAAACAAATTCCAAAAAAAGGAATTTTTTTTGTTCTAGCAAATTTAATTGATTGTATTTTACCTTCAGTCCCTCTTTTACCAAAACCTCCGGGTATTAAAATACCATTAGTATCAGATAGTTTATTTTTAATTTGTGAAAAAGTTAATTTCTCAGAGTCAATTTTATTTAAATTAACTCTTGTATTATTTGCTATACCGCCATGAACAAGTGCTTCATCTATAGATTTATATGCATCTTTAAGGTTAACATACTTTCCAATAACAGAAATATTTACTTCATTTTTTGAATTGAGAACAACATTTTTAGTTTTGTACCATGGTTTTAAATTTGGCAATCTTTTAGATTTGATATTAAAATATTTTAAAACTTGTTTATCTAATTTTTCTTTATAGAAGCTTATAGGTGCTTCATATATAGTTTTAACATCAACAGTTTCAATAACGTTATTAATATCAACGTTACAAAATAATGATATTTTTTTTCTTTGATCTCTTGGTAAAGGTATTTCTGATCTGCAGATTATTATATCTGGTTGTATACCTAGACTTCTGAGTTCTTTAACAGAATGCTGTGTTGGTTTTGTTTTGATTTCATCAGATGATTTTATAAATGGAACTAAAGTTAAATGAATAAATAAACTATTTTTTTTTCCTATATCATTTGAAAATTGTCTTATTGCTTCAAGAAAAGGTAAGCTTTCAATATCACCAACTGTTCCACCAATTTCACAAATAATGAAATCAAATCCTAATGTTTTGTTTTTTATAAAGCTTTTTATTTCATTTGTTACATGGGGAATAACTTGAACAGTATTTCCCAAATATTTTCCTGATCTTTCTTTATCTAAGATTGTAGAATAAATTTTCCCTGTAGTAATATTATCTAGATTTGTTGAATTTATATCAGTGAATCTCTCATAATGACCTAGATCTAAATCTGTTTCTGCTCCATCATCTGTTACGAAGACCTCTCCATGTTGGAAAGGATTCATTGTACCAGGATCTACATTTAGATATGGATCTAGTTTTCTAATCTTAACCTTATATCCTCTGCTCTTAAGCAAATAAGCAAGAGATGCAGACGACAAACCTTTACCTAATGATGAAACCACACCGCCAGTTACAAAAATATAACGCGCCATGGAATTTCTTTATATGTTAATCAGCAAAATTGTAAAACACTTAATTACTTGGATTTTGGAATTTTAGGTAAATTATCATCTTTTTTTTCAATTTTATCTAATACAGAGTTAGTTTTTGTTTCTTCTCTGTGAAGAGCAGTTAGAGTTATGCTGGTTACTATAAATAAAAATGCAATTATTGATGTAAATTTTGTCAAGAAACTTCCAGCACTTCTTGATGACATAAGAGAATCACTTCCCGACCCTATTCCTAAGGCTCCACCCTCTGATTTTTGCAATAAAACTGACCCAATCAATAAAATTGCAAGTATGACATGAATTGTTAAAATAATATTTTCCACGTTGGTTAATTATAATACTTTTTAATAATATCAATAAAATTTTTGTGTTTTAAAGAAGCGCCTCCTACCAAATAACCATCGCATAAATCAATATTTTTTAATTCATTAATATTTTTAGAAGAAACAGAACCTCCATATACCACTGTAGCTTTTATTTTAAATTCATTCTTTAAATATTTTTTTATTTTTAAAAAAAAATTATTTAAATACACATTTTCTGGAATAATTCCTGTTCCAATGGACCATATGGGTTCGTAAGCAAAAATAATATTTTTTAAATATTTTTTGTTTTTTTTTAAACTTAATCGCAATTGTTTTTTTACTTTAGTAAATGATTTTTTATTTTTATAATCTTTTAAATTTTCACCTACACACAAAATAACTTTTAGGTTATTTTTAACTGCCATAGCAATTTTTTGACTTATATGTCGTTCAGTATCGCCATTAAATCTTTTTTCTGAATGACCAATAATTACAAATTTACAATTTAGGTCCTTTAACATTTTAGAGCTAACTTGACCTGTATAAGGCCCAAAATCAAAAGCTGCATTTGAAGCGTCTTGTGCTCCGATTTTTACTTTTTTTAAATTAAGATTATTTAATGCTAAGCCTAAAATGGTATATGGAATACAAAAGATACAGTTCAAACCGCTTGTTTTATTCTTTTTTTTTAAAAAATTATCTATTATTGAAATTTGATTAAGATCTGCCTTTAATCCATTCATTTTCCAATTAGCAATAAAGTATTTTTTTGAATGCATTTTTTTATTATTAAGGTAAATAACTTTCTTCTACCAAAAAAAAATGAAAAGCTTAACAAAAAAAATATTTATAACAATTATAACGGGAATAATCATCATAGTTTTAGGTGCCTGGGGTATGGGAGACTTATTTTCCTCGGGTAATAAAAATGTTATAGCAAATGTTGGTGACAAAAAAATCTACATTAAGGATTATTTAAACTATGCAAGATTATATCTTAGAAAACAAAATAATAATCGGCTTTCTAGTCGAGATTATGATATTATTTTAAATGCTTTAATATCAGAAAAAATCTATGAAAAGTTTGCAGAAGATTTAAGGATAAAAATTAATGATAAATCCTTAGCCTTTTTTATTAAGAATGACAAAAATTTTAAAGATGAAAGCGGTAACTTTTCTAGAGTAGAATATGAAAAATATTTGCTTTTAAACAATCTAAATCCAAAAAGTGTTGAAAATTTTTACAAAAGAGAATTAATAAAAAAAATTTCTATTGAGATTTTCATAAATGGTATTGACGATACAAAATATCATAAATTAAAATTAGAAAATGATTTCTTAAAACAGGTTGGAATAAAATATTACAATCTTAATATTTTAAATAAAGTTAGTGAAAAAGAAATAAATGATTATTTTAAAAATAATAGGAATAAGTTTTCTTTGGGAGAAATGAGAGGTGGTAAATACGCAAACCTTAGTTACATTAACCTTGGATTTAAAGAAGAGAATGATGTTTACTATCAGACAATAAATAACATTGAAAACGATTTAATTAATAACCTTAATTTTAACGATATAATAAAAAAATATAGACTAAAAATACAATTAATAGAAAAAATTAATAAAAATGGACTTAATCAAGAAAGAATAAAGTCTAATAAGAATTATTTTTCCAATGCTATTTTTAAACTAGATGAAAATTTCAATACTGAAATTTTTGATGTGAATGGTACAAAATACTTAATTAATTTAGATAAAATTGAAAAAAAACAAATTTTAAAATTGAACGAGCAGCTAAGAAAAGAAATTGTAAAAATAATTAATTTTATGAAAAACAAACAATTATCAAAAAAAATTATAAAATCTCAAAAATCTAATACTTTTTTTGACTTGGCAAAAACCAATAATATTAAAATTAAAGAGGTTTTTTTCACAAATATTTTAGATGATAAAAAAATATTCAATAGAAACAGTATGGAGAAAATTTTTTCGACAAATATAAACACTAATTTAACGTTCGTGCAAAATGAGGCTATTTTCATCGTTAGAGTCGAAAAAATTTCTAAAAATAAAGATAAAATTGAAAATTTAGATAAAGCTATAAGTGATCAAGTTAAGCAAGATTTTAAAGCTTTGCTACTAAGAGATTTAGATAAATATTTAATAAAAAAATACCCTGTAAAATTAAATGAAAAAGTATTTGATCAAGTAAAAAAAAGCATCTGATGCAATACCAATCAAAAAAAGATTTTGAAAAATTTAAAAAAAAAAATAATTTTTCTTTATGCTATATAATAGAAAAAAAATCTAATCTTTCAAAAATTGAGCTACTCATAGAGAATGTTTTACGCAAAACTAATTCATTTATTTTTGAGTCTGTTGAAAAAGCGAAAACGAGAGGGAGATATACTATATTTGGTTTTAACCCAGATCTTATTTTAGAAATAAAAAATCAAAATATATCAATTAATAAGAGGGAAATTTCAAATAAATTATCACCTAAGAGATTTTTAGAAAATTTTGTAAATAAATTTAAATATAAAGTTCCTTCAAATTTGCCACCAATGTCTGTACTATTATCTGGTTATCTCGGCTATGATATGATTAGGTATTTTGAAAAAATACCAGATAACAATATTGACGATCTTAATATTCCCGATGTAAAACTTATGAGACCTACTTTTACATACATTCATGATAATCAAACTAATAAGCTTTATTATATAAAATTAAAATTTAATAAAAAAAGTAGTTATTCGAAAGAAATTAATGATTTACAAAAACAAATTATTATTGATTTAATACGTTTTCCAATTAAAAAAACAATTAAAAATAATTCTAAAGATAAAAAAATAAAATCAAACTTTACTAAAAAAAAATTTATAAATTTAGTTAAGAGAGCAAAAAAATATATATCAATAGGTGATATATTTCAGGTTGTTTTGAGCCAAAGATTCGAAAAAAAATTAAACAATGAACCACTTGAAATTTATAAAAAAATTAGGAAAACAAATCCTTCTCCATTTTTATATTATTTTAATTTTGATGAATTTCAAATAGTTGGAAGTAGTCCTGAAATTTTAGTAAGAGTGAAAAAAGATATAATTACAATCAGACCAATAGCTGGTACGAGAAAAAGAGGAAAAAATAAAAGAGAAGATGATAATTTAGCGAGAGACTTATTGAATGATCCAAAAGAATTATCAGAGCATCTTATGCTTTTAGATTTAGGGAGAAATGATGTTGGCAGAACTGCCGTTGAAGGAACTGTGAAAGTTAACGAAAAATTTAAAGTAGAAAAATATTCACACGTAATGCATATTGTTTCTAATGTTTATGGTAAATTTAAAAAAAATATTTCACTAATAAATGGTCTTTTTAGTGGTTTTCCCGCAGGTACAGTATCTGGCGCACCAAAAATAAGAGCTATGGAAATAATTGATGAATTAGAAAATAGAAAAAGAAAATTATATGCAGGTGGAGTTGGTTATTTTTCTGGTAATGGTGACATGGACACATGCATAGCTTTACGAACAGCTTTAATTAAAAATAAAAAAATTTATGTTCAGGCAGGAGCAGGAATTGTTGCTGATAGTATTCCTGAAAAAGAATACCAAGAAACTATAAATAAAGCCAAGGCTCTTTTAGAGGCATCAAAATGAAAATTGCATTAATTGATAATTACGACAGTTTTACTTTTAATATTTTTCACTATTTAAAAAACAAAAAATGTGATGTTGAAATATTTAGAAATGATAAATTTAAAATTAAACAAATTCAAAATTTTGATAAAATTGTCATTTCACCAGGTCCAGGAAACCCAAGTAATGCTGGTAAATGTTTAAAATTAATTAATTTTTTTTATGATAAAAAACCCATATTAGGAATTTGTTTGGGCCATCAAGCCTTAGGTCAAGCATTTGGCAGTAAGATTATCAAGGCAAAAAAGTTGATGCATGGTAAAATTAGTAAAATTAAAATTTGTAAAAAAAGTTATATTTTTAATAACATTCCTAAAGTTATTCGTGCAACAAGATATCATAGTTTAATTATTGATAAAAAAACTCTAAATAAATCATTTGAAATAACAGCTCAAACTGAAGATAATGTAATAATGGCAATTCAACACAAAAAATATAAATTATTTGGAATTCAATTTCATCCTGAGAGTTTTAAAACTAAATATGGACAAAAAATTATAAATAATTTTATTACTTTATGAAGGTAGATAGCATTATAAGAAAAACTTTAGAGAAAATTTCATTAACAATTGATGAAACTGAAATACTTTTTCGAGAAATTATGGATGGAAAATTATCAGATGAGGTATTAAAAAAAGTTTTACTCAGTTTATCTAATAAAGGTGAGAGTATTGAAGAAATTACCGGCGGAGCAAAGATTTTAAGAGAAAGGGCAACAAAAGTATCTATTTCTGGGAATTTAATCGACACATGCGGGACCGGTGGCGACGGAAAAAATACTGTAAATATTTCTACAGCTTCCGCCTTGGTTCTTGCAAGTATGGGTCATAAAGTTGCTAAGCATGGGAATAGAAGCGTTTCATCAAAATCTGGCTCAGCTGATGTGTTGGAAATTTTAGATATTGATATAAATTTAAATTACAAAGAAATCGAAGACACAATAAATAATAAAAATTTTGCTTTTATGTTCGCTCCGAATTTCCATTCTGCAATGAAAAATGTTGCAAATGTAAGAAAAGAATTAAAAAAAAGAACCATATTTAATTTACTTGGTCCGCTATGCAATCCTGCAAACGTAAACCGGCAATGTATAGGAGTATTTTCACTGGAAGTTCTAGAAAAATATGTAAAGGTTCTAAAAAACTTAAATATAGTTAGAGCGTGGGTATTTCATAGCTATGATGGTTTAGATGAAATATCAATTTTTGATAAAACAAAAGTATTTGAGCTAAAAAATAAAAATATTTCTTCATTTGAAATCGATCCATCTACAATTATTACAAATAAATATGATTTTAAAGAAATAGTTGGTCGTGATGCAAAATACAACGCAGAAAAAATTTTAGAGGTATTTAATGGTAAAGAAGGAGCTTTACTTGATATAATTTCTTTAAATGTTGCTGCAGGTTTAATTGTTTTAGACCAATTTAATAGTATTAAAGACTCTTATTTATTCGCAAAAAAATACATTATTTCAGGTAAAACTCTAAATTATTATAATAATCTAAAAAAATGAGTATTTTAGAAAAAATCATTATTGATAAAAAAAAGGAGGTTGAAAATGATAAAATAAAACTTTCAATTAATGAACTTATGAGGAAAACAACTCAAAAAAATCATATATTTTCTAAATGTCTTACAGAATACGATAATAAAAATACTCCAGCTATTATCGCTGAAATTAAAAAGGCTAGTCCATCAAAAGGTATTTTGGTAAACAATTTCAATCATTTGAATATAGCTGGTGAATATGTAAAAAATGATGCGGCGTGTTTATCTATTCTTACTGAAAAAAAATATTTTTTAGGGAACAAACAGTTTGTAACAGATATAAAAAAAAAATTTAATATACCAATTTTAAATAAAGATTTTTTTATTGACCCATATCAAATTTTTGAAGCAAATAAAAATGGCGCTGATTGCATACTTATAATAATAAATTCAACAAGCGCTAATTTAATTAAAGACTTAATAAGCGTATCAAATGAGTTGAGTATGGATTTTATACTCGAGGTGCATAATGAAAAAGAAATGGAGACTGCTTTAAAATATGATGGAGGAATTATAGGTATCAACAATAGAAATCTAGAGGACTTTACTGTTTCTCTAGACAACACTATTAAAATATTTAAAGAGTTCGAAAGCTCATTAAAAAATAAATTATTAATTTCTGAGAGTGGTTTTAAAGATAAAAATGATATTGCAAAAATTAAACGTGAAACAGGTATAAATAATTATTTAATAGGTGAATCACTTATGAAATCCAATTCAATCGAAGAGTGTTTTCAAAAACTTATCAAATAAATAATTGAATTTATTGATTTTTTTATATTTGCAATTACAAGAGAACTTTTATAGAACAAAAAAAGTTTAGGTTTTGTTCTATGCTTACTAAAAAACAAAAAAATTTACTGATTTACATCAACGAGAAGTTGAAAAATGATGGTGTATCGCCTTCCTATGACGAAATGAGAGAGTCTTTAAATTTAAAATCCAAATCAGGAATTCACAGACTAATTTCAGCTTTAGAAGAGCGTGGTTTTGTAAAAAGGCTTGCGCATAAAGCTAGAGCATTAGAGGTTGTAAAATTACCTGAAAATGCTGGTGTGAAAGATTTATATAATAATTTTACGCCAAGCATAATCTCTGGCGGACTTGATAAGGAAAATAAAAAAGAGAGAAACAATAAGTTTATTCCAGTTATAGGAAAAATTGCAGCTGGTTTGCCAATTGAGGCAATAGAGAATGAAAATGAAAATATACCCTGTCCTCCTAATCTTAATAATAAAAACGAAGAGTTTTATGGACTCAAAGTAGAAGGAGACAGTATGATTAACGCTGGGATAAATGATGGTGATACTGTTATAATAAAAAAAACTAGCACAGCCGACAGTGGAAAAATAGTAGTTGCACTTATTGACGATCATGAAGCGACACTTAAAAGACTCAGAAAAAAAACTAATTCTATAGCGCTAGAAAGCGCGAACCCTGCTTATGAAACAAGAATTTTTAATCCTGAGCGAGTAAAAATTCAAGGCATACTAGTATCTCTATATAGAAACTTTTAGATTTATAATATAATACTCTAGAATTATTATGGTAATAACTAGATTTGCTCCGTCGCCAACAGGTAATTTGCATATCGGTGGTGCGAGAACTGCATTATTCAATTTCCTTTATTCGAAAAATCAAAACGGAAAATTTTTATTAAGAATTGAGGATACTGACAAGGATAGATCTAGAAAAGAATTTGAAAGTCAAATTATATCAAGCTTAAAATGGTTAGGAATAGATTTTGATGATAAAGAAATTTATCAATCAAATAATATAACAAAACATATTGAAATAGCTAATGAGCTTTTAAAAAAAAAATATGCCTACAAATGTTATTGTCGACCTGAAGAACTAGAAGAAGAAAGAAATCAAGCACTGGTCAAGGGAATTAACTATATATACAGCGGAAAATGCAGGAACCTCAAAGAAGAAAAAAATATACCCTTTGTTGTCAGATTAAAGATAGAAAAAAATAAAAAAATAATTCTTTATGACGGAGTACAAGGAAATGTTGAAATAAATACGAATACTATTGAAGATTTTATAATATTAAGATCAGATAATTCACCAACCTATAACTTGTCTGCTGCGGTAGATGATAAAATTATGAATATAAGCCATGTTATAAGGGGAGATGATCACAAAATTAACGCAATAAAACAAATTATATTATTTAAATATATGGAATGGAAAATTCCAAAATATTTTCATATACCACTAATTCACTCATCTGAAGGAAAAAAATTATCCAAAAGAGCCAATGCATCCACAACCGATGATTATAAAAAAATTGGTATTTTACCTATAGCACTCAGAAATTACCTCTTAAGATTAGGGTGGTCATATAAAGATAAGGAAATATTCAATAATGAAGAAAGTATAAAATTTTTTAATTTAAAAAATATTGGCAAATCACCATCTAAATTAGATTTTGAGAGAATTAAATCTTTGAATGAGTATTATATCAAAAATTTAGATGAAAAAGAACTCTTTAAACATTTTATAATTTTTATTAATGAGTATAAAAAAAAAATAGAAGAAAAATATTCAAAAATAATTTTTGAAAATTTAAATATTTTAAAAAATAAAGCAAAAACTCTGGAAGATATCTATAATAATTCAAGATTCATTTTTGAATATAATAAAACTTTAATAATAAATAATAGTTTAATTACTAAAAAAAATAAAAATTATTTAAAAGATTTTCTTAAAGAAATATCAAAAATAGAAGGTTATTGTGATAAAAAAATAGTAGAAATTTCAGAGAGTGTCTTAAAAAAAAATAATATTAATTTTAAAGAGCTTGGTGAGCCACTTAGAATGATATTAACTGGCTCAACTAAAGCACCGAGTATAAAAGAAATTGTTAAAATACTCGGAATAAACGAAACAATTTCTCGACTAAAGCAGTATATATAAATTAGACATTGACAAACAAAACTGATAATAAGCTGACGCAATGAGTGGTAATGCTAAATTAAAAATTGGAACTAAAGAATATGATTTTCCAATTAAAAAGGGTTCTGTAGGTCCGTCTGTAATTGATGTTTCCAAACTTTATGCTGAAACGGATCATTTTACTTTTGATCCAGGATTTACATCAACAGGTAGTTGTGAGTCCTCAATCACATACATAGATGGTGATAAAGGTCAATGTTATTACAGAGGCTATCCAATGGATGTTCTTGCTAAAAAAAGTAATTTTTTAGAAATTGCATATTTGCTTTGGTACGGAGAACTACCAACCAAATCAGAATGGAACGAATTTTCTAGCGCAATAAAAAATCATACAATGGTTCATGAGCAAATAAGAGTATTTTATAATGGTTTTCGAAGAGGGGCTCATCCAATGGCAATCATGGTTGCTTCTGTTGCAGCTTTATCTGCATTTTATCCTGATTCAATAAATATTAAAGATCCAGAGCAAAGACGTATTTCGGCAAGAAGAATGGTCGCAAAAATTCCTACATTAGCAGCCATGGCATATAAATATAGTTTAGGTCAACCATTTGTATATCCTGATAACTCGTTACCTTATTCAGAAAATTTTATGCAGATGTGCTTTGCTGTCCCTGCAGAAAAATATCAAATCAATAAAGTTTTTGCTAATGCGTTAGATAAAATTTTCATTTTACATGCTGATCATGAACAAAATGCGTCAACATCTACTGTAAGATTAGCGGCATCATCTGGAGCAAATCCTTTTGCTTCAATTTCAACTGGATTTACATCTTTATGGGGACCATTACACGGTGGTGCCAATGAGGCTGCCCTAAACATGCTTAAAGAAATTGGTGATGTTAAAAATATTCCTAAGTATATTAAAAAAGCCAAAGATAAAAAAGATCCTTTTAAACTAATGGGTTTTGGACATAGAGTTTATAAAAATTATGACCCACGTGCTAAAGTAATGCAAAAAACATGTCACGAAGTTTTAAATGAAATTGGAAATACTGACAATAAATTACTTGAGGTTGCTAAAGAACTTGAAAAAATTGCTCTAAATGATGAATATTTTATTGAAAAAAAACTATATCCAAATATTGATTTTTATTCAGGGATAACTCTAAGTGCGATGGGCTTTCCAACTACTATGTTCACGGTATTATTTGGTCTAGCAAGAACTGTGGGATGGTTAGCGCATTGGAAAGAAATGATGGTAGATCAAAAAACAAAAATTGGAAGACCAAGACAACTTTATACAGGGCCTATTCCGAGAGAATTCAAAGAGTTAAATAAAAGATAATTAATATATATTTTTAATTAAATCATCAGCAATATACTTTGACGTATTTTTATTTGATAATTCATTTAAAATAATACTATAATCGTTTACTAACTCTTTTAGTTTATTTTTGTTTTGGAAAAACTCTTCTAGTTTAAAAATAATTTTTTTTGAGTTGCAGTTACTTTGTATAAACTCAGGTATTATTTCTCTATTTGCAATAATATTTATTATATTAATATAATTCACTTTAACAAACGGCTTGATAAAAAAATAATTTATCCAACTAAGTTTATATATTGTGATAAATGGAACTTGCAATTTACACAAGTCTAAACTTATTGTTCCTGATTTTGCTATTGTCACTAAAGAATTTTTTAAATATTCTGTTTTTAATTTTTCATCAGTATTAACAATAAAAGTAATATTTTTTAATTGAACCAAATATTCTCTAACGATATCAGCTGTATCGTGAGTTACTGCAAAATGATATTTGAATTGATTATTATATTTTTTAATAATCTCTAAAAATATAGGCATAAAAATATGTACTTCTTTATTTCTACTACCTGGACAAAATGAAATAATTTTATTTTTTATACTAAAATCAAAAGCTAAATTTTTAAAATTTTCAAAGAAGGGATGTCCAACAAAATCATTGTTGATAGAGTATTTATCAAAATATTTTTTTTCAAATTTAAATAATAAATAAATTTTATCTATTAATTTTCGAATACTATGACCTCTGCTTTCTCTCCAAGCCCAAATTGAAGGCGCGACAAAATGAAAAAATTTCGTTTGGATTTTTTTTCTCTCTTTTATTTTTTTAATAACTTGAAAAACAAAATCTGGGGAATCTACCGATAAAACAATATCAGGTTTAAAATTCTCCAAATATTCAACTGTTTGATGGATCTTTTTTTTTATATAAAAAATATTTTTAATAACGTCTGTAATTCCAAAAAAAGTAATATCTTTATTTTCAAATGGACCATTAATCCCCTTTTTTTTAAGATTTGATCCAACAATACCTTTTACATCAATTGTTTTTAAATCTATGTATTCTATAATTTTAGACGCTAAAATATCGCCTGATACTTCGCCCGTAATAACAAAAATTTTTTTTTTCATTTAGATGCAGTTATAAAAAAACCGTGCTTATTTGCCAAATTAAGTGCTTTTTTCTGATCAAGAAAAATATTCTGATTTTTTTTTAAAAAAATTCCGTTTAACTTTGATTTAATACATAATTGAACAGTTTTTAAACCTATAGTTGGTAAATCATAACTCAAATTTTGCTTTTTTTTTGGCAATTTGATTAAAACACCAGATTTACTTATGTTTTTTGATTTAATTTTTGCAACTCTTTTTAACATTTCATCTGTCCCTTCAGCTGCTTCAATGGCGACAACATAACCATTATCTATTAATATTCCCTGGGCGATATCAAATTTGCTTAAAACATCTAGAATTTTTCGTCCCTTTGAAAAATCTTTTATATCTTCCGAAGAAGGTTTACTTTTAGTGACAGTTTTATCAACTAATAAATGTTTACAATATGTGTGACTATCAATAACTTTAATATTATTTTTTTTTAAAATCTGTGTGGCAAAATTTAGAATATTGCCATCACCTTTTCTAAATACGCTTATTAATTTTGGTATATAAGAAATGGCTTTTAAATCAAATTTAAGTCTACTTAAATTTGGCCTCTTAACATAGCCTGCAAAAATTACCTTTTTAACTTTATTTTTTTTTAATATATTTAGTATTTTTCCAAATTGACCTAAATGCACATGTATAGAATCTTTAATTTTTTTTTTTGATAGATTTAAAACAATATATTTTTTTTTATTTTTGTTTAAGAAAAATAAAATTTCTTTCGGTAAAGTTCCACTGCCTGCAAAAATACCAATCATTTTATCGGTCTACAAATGTCTCTATTAGGGTTTTTTTTATTAATAAATTCTACTAAATTTTTTTTTAATTCATCCTTGCTTTCCAATTTCGAAATATACTCTTTCATATTAGTAGCTTTAAACAAATTTTGAATTATTATTTTGTAATCTTCTATTTCTTTATTTTTAAAACCTTTGCGCTTAAGTCCAATTAAATTAATATTTTCAAAGTATGATCTATTACCCTTAACAACTGTATATGGTAAGACATCTCTATCAACTCCAGTCATACCTCCTACCATTGCGCCTGTACCAATTTTTGTAAACTGTAATACAGCAGAATTTCCTCCTATAATAACATCATCATCAAATATACAGTGGCCTGCAATAGCCGCGTTATTTGCAATTACTAAATTACTTCCTAATTTACAATCATGACCAATGTGTGAGCCAACCATAAACAAATTATTATTTTGTATTTTTGTTAAAAGTCCACCATGTTGTGTGCCTACACTTATATTTGAATATTCACGGAATGAATTATTGTCACCAATTTCTAAAAAACTTTTTTCTCCTTTAAACTTTAAATCTTGTGGAATTGTTCCTATTGTACAATACGGGAAAAATTTATTGTTTTTTCCTATTTTAGTGTTTCCTTGAATATTTACTGAATTTATTAGATTACACTCATCTCCAATTTCAACGTTTTCACCAACAACACAAAAATCACCAATTGTAACATTTTTTCCTATTTTGGCTTTTTTATGAATTGATGCTTTAGAACTAATCATTTCTATTTACGATTGTAGCCATCCATTCAGCGTCTGCCATTTTATCACCATTACAAAAAGCTTCGCCTTTGTATCTCCAAATTTTTCCTTTTATTTTATACACATTGCATTTTAAATATAAATCGCAAGGAGGTAAAACTGGCTTTCTAAATCTGGCATTTTGCACTGACATTAAATAAACTAATTTATTTTCAACTTCCTTTTTTTCTATACTATATGCTGCTAAGGCTGCGGCTGCTTGACCAAAAGACTCAACTATCATTACACCCGGCATAACAGGTTGACCCGGAAAGTGACCTTGGACATAAAACTTTTTCGAGTCAATCTTTAAATGTCCTAATGCTGATTTCATTGGTATAATATTATATAAATTATCTAATAATAGCATTGGCTCTCTATGAGGTAAAAGCTCCTCTATTTCCTTTTTATCTATTGATGGAAGTTTTTTTTCAATCATATTTTTTTTTTTTTAAAAATTCTTTAATTGTCTTAGCTGGAAAACCAATGACTTTTGAACCATCTTCTAAATCATGGAGTATTCCAGAATGACCTCCAATATTTACATTATTCCCTATTTTAATATGTCCGGTTACTCCTGCTTGACCACCTATCATACAATTATCACCAATCATAGTGCTACCGGCTATACCAACTTGTCCAGCAATAAAGCATGATGAACCAATTTTTACATTATGTGCTATGTGTACAAGATTATCAATCATCGTAGAATTTCCAATTATAGTATTAGAAAAAGAACCTCTATCAATTGTACAATTAGAACCAATATATACATTATCAAAAATTTTAACGTATCCGATATGTGGAATAAAAGTTAATCTTTTATTAATAACTTTAAATCCATAGCCTATTTTTCCGATTACTGTACCATCATTAATAGTTACATTATTGCCTATTATTGAATTTGAAATTGTACAATTAGATCCTATTGAAACATTATTTCCAATAATTATATTTTTTTTTAATACTGTATTAAATCCTACATTAAAATTTTTACCAATTTTAACACTGTCATCAATAAATACTTTTTTTTTCTCTAAATTTTTATATTTATTATTTTTTTTAAATTTAAAGTTATCGTTATCTGACTCAGGATAAAATAATTTCGAAATAATAATAAAATCTAGTAAAGGATTTTCGCAAATTATTGGCTGACAATCTTTGCTTAAATATGGGACAAATTTTTTTTTTACTAAACAAAACGATGCTTTAGTTTTTTTTAGATCATTAATATATTTGATATTATCAAAAAAAGTAATTTCATCTTTGTTTGAATCTACTAAATTTGAAATATTAATTATTTTTTTTTTAGCAAATTTTTTTTTTTCACTAAATGATGTTTTACTGATGATAAAGTTGATATCAAATGGGCCTTTGTTTGAGAATAAAGATTTCATCACAAAATTTAAAAATTACTACCAATTTGAAAACTAAAACTTTCTTCCAAATCTCCATCAGCTTTACTAATATTTTCAGATAATGTTATTGATAAGGGTCCTAAAGGTGATACCCACTCTAAAGAAATCCCAGCAGAACTCCTTAGCTTGTTACTATCGATAGAGTCGTTAAAATCGACTCCCCAAACATTACCTGTATCTAAAAATAAAATACTTTTTGCATTCCAGCTGTCAGGAATTGGATTTGGGATTGTAGTAGAAAGACTTGCATATGCTGAATAATTACCACCAATATGATCTGAGCCATCTTTTGGTCCAACTCCATAATTTTCAAAGCCTCTTAATTTTGTTTGTCTTAAAAACTTTCTATCACTAAGTTTAACATCATTATTATCTAAAGAATTTATTGTGTTTAAACCACTTTTAAGACTAACTACATAATCATTAGAAATAGAATGATAAACTACTCCATTAATATTATTCTCTAAATAAGTTATATCACTTCCGGGCATTGCCAAACCTTGACCAAAACCTAATCTATAACCTTTGGTTGGTTGAAAACCACTATTTCTTCTATCATTAACTATATTATAAAATCCTTTATAAGTTAGATAATCTCCTTCTCTTGACTTATAGAGATTTGAAGCAGATGGATTAGTATCTATAGAATCAAGATCAATAGCAAATCCAGTTTTTAAACTTACATTTTCATAAATATTAAAACGTGTTGCTAGAACATTACCAATTTTTTTACTTTCATAACCTGAATTAGTATAATCTGTGCTAAGAGCGAAAATATTATAATTAAATAAATTATCTGTATTCATAAAATCTGGAATTGAAAATCCCACATTTCCAGAGATTTTTTCAGTTCCAATACTAACATTGCTATCAATTATGATTCCTTTTCCAAACAAATTTTTTTCAACAATTGACGAGCTAATAGTGCTTCCAGAGGAACCAACACCTACACCAGCAGAAACTGATCCTGTTGGTTGCTCTTCAACGGTTATATTTAAATCTATTTTTTCATCACCTGAATTAACTGTTTCAAATTTAACATTCTTAAATATTCTTAAACTTTTTACTTTATCAATTGATTTAGCAACTTTATAATCTAAAAAACTGTCGCCCTCTGACAATAATAAATTTCTTCTAATAACGCTTTCTTCAGTTATAGTATTGCCACTGATATTAATTAAATTTACAAATTTTCTTGGTTTTTTTACAAATCTAAACTCAACATCAAGTTTATCCTCACTTATTTTGTTTATCTTGTTAAAAAAAGTAACAAATTCAATTTTTTTATTTCTTAAATATTCATTTAAAATATTATTTATATCGTCTAGTTTTTTTTTAGAAAAGGTACCTTTAAGTTTTTTTGAAACTAATTTATTTAGTTCTTTGATGTTTTTTAAATTCAAATTTTTGTCATTATCTAATATTACAAATTTTGAAAAATAATATTTATTGCCTGAATTAATTGAAAATATAACATCTGCCTGATTTGTTCCTATGAAATTAACATCAGAAGATGAAATTTGAACATCATAATAACCGCTATTTAAATAAAAAGTTTTTAGAAGTTTTTTATCAAATTCTATTTGTTTTTTGTTAACTAGTGATGAAGATCCTAGAAATTTCCACCATCCATCTTCTGTTGATGAAATTACATCTGACAAGGTTGATGATTTGAATTTTTTATCTCCAATAAAATATATTCGGTTTATTTTATATTTATTTTTTCTTTTAATGTTTATGACAACATTTAACGCGTTACCAGATATTTTTGAAATATCTGTGTCAACAACCACATCAAAATATCCACTATCCTGATAAATATCTTTAATTTTTTCAATATCTTTTTTTAGTAAAGCATCTGAAAAGATTTTATTTTGACCTAAAGCAAGGTTTTCATATAAGAAATCTTCACGTTTTTTATTTATAACACCGTCTATAAAAAAAAAATCTATAATTGGATTTTCCTCAACTTCTATATTAATTTTATTTTTAGAAATTTTTATTGATACATTTGAAAAATAGTTTGTATTAAATAATTTTTTTTGAAATTTATTTAAATCATCAATATTATATTTTTTTCCTTTTTTGAAATCTATAATATTTAAAATAGTTTCATCAGAAATTCTTTTATTACCTTCGATACTATAATTTATAGTCTCACTAGAGTAACTTGGTGATAATATAAACAAAATTATAACAGTAAATTTAAATAGTATTCTCATAAATTAATTTTTTTTGCATAATTAATGGTATCAAATATATCTTCAATATTTCTTATATTTCTTTTTGATTTTTTTAATAAAACATTGTGTTTAAATAATTTTACAAGTTTGTCTACAATTTCACCATATTTAACCTCATTTTT
>MDTE01024730.1_pt1 | contig 30554 bp, 63 predicted proteins | sample 811231 | NCBI WGS metagenome assembly MDTE01 (sample SAMN05326651, study PRJNA326480) | marine metagenome | isolation source: seawater | place: Indian Ocean: Red Sea | collected 2010 | reverse complement strand
TTGAGTGATTATACACATACCATTAGATTTGAGTGGGATGGTTATCCAATAGATTTTACAAAGTGGACAGATGATTTTTTAGATTACGATTTGTTAGCAGAACCAGCACTTCATCATAGATACGATAAAAATAGATATGGTTTATTTGGTGGTATGAGTTTGAAGAGTAAAAAAGCAGATAAAATTCTCAGAGAAAAAGTAACAACGGAATATTGGAGGACTAGAATTGATAGAGGTACAGATTACAACGAAGATGTAATTACAAACGATATGTTAACAGATTACAAAGGTTGGGAATGGAATGATATATTCTCTAAGTGGCATTCTAGAGAACCTGATTATTCAGCATTTGGATTTCATAAATCACGTGCTGAACAAAATTACAATGAATTATTAACCTATGAAGAAAAAGAAATAAGAGTATGAAAAAGATATTATTTTTAGGAGATTCTTTTACTTGGGGTGAGGGATTAGAATTGTATATGGATAAAGAACCATTCAAATCAATGAGAAATCAACAAGCAACAGATATAGAACTAAGAGATATTTCTGATTACAAAGATACTGAAGTTGAGGAATGGAGAGCATCTAATCGATTTACAAACTATGTAGATGGATTTGAAAAGTATGTTCAACCAAATAATGGAGGTAATTTTCATACTGTAATTAGAAACGCAAATCTATTAGCTAAAAGATATCTGTTCCAAAAAGATGATGTTATTGTGATACAGATACCACCTGCAGACCGTTCTTTTTTCCATTCTAATGTATTTTGGAAAAACCCTAAATCACCACATGCAGCTGCATTTCCAAATGATATAGAACTACCACTTTATGAAAATCTTTTGAATCAAGGAGTACAAAATTTATTAAATGATAATGAAGTTATGGAATCTTTAACTGAAATAATGGGATATGATTCTATAGAAGATATGTTGGAAAATTCAGAAAAAATATTTGATAAATTAGCATACAGAAATACTAAATTATTTTACTATTCTTATATATTTGATTTAATGCAACGATTTGATGTATATTTTATAGGTCCTTGGGGATATGAAAATCATAAATCATTTTCTAAATGTTATGAATTCAAAGATAAATTAATACCAATGATATATAATAATAAGCAATATGATTCACTTCAAACATTGGATAAGGGTATGGCTGATAATAATGAAATATTTGAGATTGCAAAGGAATTCAGAGGTACTAATAATAATCACCCAACACCAAAAGCTCATAAAATAATAGGTGAATCTATTAATAAATTTTTTATAGATAAATGGGGTTGGAACGTTCATAATTTGAAATTAATATGATGAAAGATTTAGAGAAAGCATTTGATAATATGATAAATCCAAAACCAAAGGAATTGGATATTTCAAAATTGATAGTTCAAATGCATAAGGAATATGCACAACATATATCCGATAAACCAGAAATTGAAATCAGAGATGAAATTAATGTTGGGCAATCGCTGATGGGATTAATGAATGGAACTAATTGGGATTCGTTATTGGGTCTATATGGTATAGATTTTAATGATTACTTTGTTATGGATGACCTTAATAAAGTGAAAAGTTTCAGAATAGATGAGTTCAACAAAAGAATTTTAGAGATAGAAAATGAAAAGAGATGGCATGCATCACATATCCATACTCAAATTTGTAAATTAAAAGAAATAGAATCTTTAAAAGAGTGTAAAGCACTTGAAATAGGTTCTGGGACTGGAGTAATGGCAAATTGGATGTCAGATAAGGTTAATCTTTTACATTGTTTAGATATTAATCCACAACTAATACAATATTGTAAAGAATTTAATAAAGATAAAAATAATATAGAATATCACCTAATAGAAGATTCAATAGATTTAGCACATATAAAAAACATAGATTTTGTATATTCTCAAGCAGTATTTATCCACTTAGGAGTTATAGATTTTTATGTTTATTTAAAAGAGCTTTATAAATCATTAAATAAAGGTGGAATAATATATATAGATATAATAGATGGTGATTTGGATAGTTTTAATTTTGAAGAAGTTGAAATGAAAAGACAGGCAACTGCACTAAAGACTTTTTATAAAGATGGAACTTCATTTCTATTTACTATAAATTCAAGCACTATTTTAACTAAAGTTGCAAAAGAGTTGGGATATGAATTAATATTGAAAGACCAAATGAATTCAGATATACCAAATGTAACATTAGCTTTTAAAAAATCATAATATGGCAAAAGATAAAGAAATTATAATACCTAAACAAGAAGAGGTAAGAGTTGAAAACGCAGAACGTAAGTTTGATAATTCACACCTACAAAAAAGAGTAGAAGAAGATTTAGAAAAGGGAGTAGTTGACCCGTATCACTTCCCTAAATACTATATGGAGGAAGGATATCCATTTCAACCAAAAAGTTTTAGAGAAGTTCCAGGTTGGATTAATGATGCAGAAAATGTGTATCTAAATATGGTTAGAGAAGCAGAAGATGGTGACCACTTCGTTGAGATAGGAACATTATTGGGTCAATCAGCAACACATATGGCACAAGAAATTAAGAATTCGGGAAAGAAAATAAAATTCGATTCAATTGATTTATTTTGGTTAATTCCACCAGTGATTGAAGATTGGAAAAAAAATTCCCATCCACACCAATTTTATGCATATTATGAAATGATTAAAAAAACAGGTCCAGGTAATTACGGTGCTAGTATAATAGATATTGTAAAAAACCCATTATTACAATTAGGGTTGGTAGATTATGTTAATTTTATAACTTGTGATGAAAAGTATGCACATAGACTATATGATGATAATCAATTAAAATTCGTATGGATAGATGGTGACCATCAGCCAGGTTCGGTATATCATAACTTAATAAACCTATGGCCAAAGATAAAACCAGGAGGAGTAATAGGAGGAGACGATTTGGGTGAGGTTAGAGAAGATTTAGAAAGATTTGTAAATGATTTAAATAAGTTAGTAAAAGCAGGATATAATGTACCTCCTATAGAAACGGTAGAATACAATACTTGGGATAAAGTACAGGATAGAATGCTTAATCATTTTATAATAAGAAAAAAGGGAATAAATACGGAATCCCCATCCGATGATAATAGCGGGGATACCACAAAAGATGGATTCAAAAGAAGCATCAAAAACATAACTACAAACAACTCCGAATAAGCAAACTACTCCCCTTTACATCCTATCGGTGGGGATGGAGTCGGAACAAAAAATTTTTTGAGGGAATAATTATTGATAGTATGAGATATAATATAAGACAAGAACGATTAGAAGCAAGTAAGAATAGATGTAAATGTAATGGTAGAAGTAAGGTAGACCCAAATGCTTGTGAATGTAAAGAAACCAATAAAGAGGCAGTTGAAGCAAGGAATTGGTTATTCAATAATCTTAAGCGTTAAGCCCTTCCAAACCCTCTTTCCCCATATACTATAATATTTATAGGTATGAAACTTTATAACGGCAATGACGACGAGTGGGAAGATATCCCACTATATGAACCAAAAGCATTAGCGAATCAATTCTTCTATGCGGAGGTGCGTTCCTTTGCTTGGATGTATGAAAGATGGGAAGAAGGCAAAATACGAACAAAAACCATAACAAATCTCATACCCCAAAAACGAATAGAAAACGCAATTCTTATATTGGAGAGACGAGAACAATATGAACTATGTTCGGTACTTCAGAAAATAGTAGTAGATATATACATAGGAGAAGAGATAGATACTATGGTCAACACATATAACTACACCCCAGAATCCCAACATAAAATAGACAGAAATTAAATAATAATTTCAACCCTTAACTCAAACAAAAAGAGCTAAGAATTCCCCACTAAAAATACCCCTTATTTTAATGAGTTTTAAGCGCTGAGGAAGTGTATCCGTACCCATTTATCACACCCCTATGAATTAACCCTCCAAAACCCTCCTATAACACTATACAAGCGGCTTTGGGTAGGTACTATTCCCTAAGGTCTTTCACAAAACCACTTATATCATATTAAATTGTTACATATTTTAGTGTAATGACACCCTATTTCACAATATATCACTATAATTTGAAGGCTCTAGCGTATCTCTCTGCATGTCCAATTTTTTTTCTTGGGGATTTTTACACGATAACGGTGTTACAAGCGCTCTATCACTGGAATTTGTAACACATTTGTAACACAGGTGACATATTGTCAGTATATTATTCTTAAAAAGGTAGCGCTGTGAGATATGGAATTTTCAATAAAAGCTCGATTTCGTTACGAATAATGTAATTCCCTATGGCCTGACAAATTGTCATGCTTTTTCCTTGGATATTTGCTTATTTTTTTGTATCTTTAGGGTGGAGTGGGTGGCATGTCTTAAAGCTAAGCAAAAATAAATTGAAAATAATTCGGGTTTTCCTTGGATATATCAGGAATTTTTTGTATATTTACTATGTAAATGTTTGATATGTTAAGAAAATTAAGACCAATTGGTGAGACTTTAATCGGATTAGGGCTGTTATTGCTGGTAATTCTGGTATTATTTAGCGTACAACCAGCCATTCAGTTCATTAGTAAAGGGTTTTTACTGCTTTTGGAGAACCCATTAGAGGGCCTATCGTTCTTTTTCCTCCTATTTTTGCTAATATTAGGTGGTATTCTAATAGAAGAACGTGAAAAAAAGCAAAAATAATTACGATTTTCCTTGGATATCTCGGGAATTATTCGTATATTAGTAGTGTGTTTGATTGAGAATAGCTCTAAAATACACTAAAGATATTAAAATAAGCAGGAGTCTTTGCTAGTTTACTCCTCCAAATATAGAAAACTAGCACTTATGCGGGAGAAGAGTTAAGAGAAACTCGCCTGGCATCCAGTCAGGAGAAGATAGGGCAGTTCTATCCTTCCGCTCTACATCGTGTCAGAGGTGATGAAATGATACTACGCACGATGCCACTTAAAATGGGCTATCACTACATCTCTCCTATAGGGGGACTAGAGACCCTCCAACAAGTAACAACCAATGTTCACCATCAGTTTTCCCATCTGATGGTTTTTTTATGCTTTCACCAAGAACGGAGCTCGGTACACCCAATAAGACTAATACTACCTATATACACACACAGACATAAGCAATAATAAAATAAGCAAGGCAACCCTATACTACTATATAGGCAACGGAGGTTTCTTGTAACTAGCGAAAAGCGTTTTATGCCACGCCGGGCTCGGGTGCGTTTTTATATCGAGCCTGGTTTTTTCTCGTATGGAAAAAATAGGGTAGTACCCACCTGTGGGTAGTTAAAGGTGTCAAGCTTCTCTTTTAGCCCTTTTCTTTTAAGCTCACCCTATTTATAGTTCTATGAAACGAATTTGGAATCTTATTATTTGGGTAAATGTATGGTTAGAAAATCAACTATATGGTTTATATCCAAATTTAACCCAACATATGAAAAAGAGAAATGAATCATCTAAAAGAAAATAAAGTAGGATATTGGGAACATTGGTGGTTTGCGATGAAATGCTCTATTGCGTTGTTTATACACGCTTGGTTTCCTAATGTACTTATTACATATGCTTCAGATAGATTATGTCAAGAAGTTAAGGGTAAATAATTTTATATTAGTCTTTAGTCTGTATTATGTATATACCTTATAGTAGTATTATTAGTGTTACCGATATTTATTTAATATGAATACGTTATATGCTTTTGGATGTTCCTTCACAGATTGGACATATTATAAAAATTATTGTATTTACGATAAAGGTCTAATAAGTGGTACAGAATCAGGGTTTACCGAAGAACAACATTGGGTAAGTAAACTTGCTACAGAGTTAGGAATGAAATGGGTAAACAATGGTGATGCGGGTACATCCAACGAATCTATCCTCAGAAAATTCTACAAATCAAAACACCTATTCAAAGAAGGTGATGTTATAATACTACAATCTACATTCGGAGAAAGAGTTACAATGCATCACAGTCCAACAGATGAGATGATACATTTGGCAGGCCCTCTTGACCAAATTGGACAATGGTGGAAAAAAGAACCTTGGGCTGATGATTCCAGATTTATTAAATTGGTTAACGATTATATAGTTTTATATAACATTCCAAGATTTACCTTATCTACTATGTACCAAGCATTTCCAATTATTTCAGAGTGGTGTGAGATGAAAGGTATTAAAATTCTCTTTTGGGGATTAGATGATTATCAGAACTCACCTTATCTATTCAAAGCACCAAATGGAAAAGGATGGATGAACTGGATTGATGAAAGTAATCTTACTATATACGATGAATTAGGTAATGATGATTCTCCTAGACCTGACCACATCAGACCAAGCAACGATAATCACTTATCCAGAGTTGGATTCGACGTTATAGTTAAACTATTTTTATCCGAATTACGCTAGGTATATATTTTCTATATTTATTCTTTTAACATCCCAACTATTTTGATGGAAGTATATACAAATGAATGTAGACATTATATCTTATCAATTACCAGGTACCACACCTACCCCCAAAAACGAGTGTGGATGGATTGCCTTATATGAAGGTTCAGCCATAGGTTGGGTTAAACTAATATTCTTATCAGATAAAACATTAAAATTCTCCAGCGCATTTGTGATGGAGGAGTACAGAGGTAACGGAGTTTATACAAAATTATGGAATGCAAGAATGGAATATTGTAAAGAGAATTACAAAGGATATAAAGTGATTGCATACTGCTTACCTGATTCCACACATTATTACGAAAAGAAGGGTTGGAGTATCGGAGGACTAACAACTTTAATGGAATCACAAATCCCCTAATATTTATTCTACAAAGAGCCAACCATCTTTAGTTACCAAGCTAACAATTGGGAGAGTGATGTTAACACTAAAGATTATTTTTATGTTTATGGGATTTTGGTTATTTATGCATCTCTTGTTTAAGTGGTTGGACAAAGATAATTTTTAAGACAATACGATGCCAAAGCTAAAACCAAGTACAAAAGAATACAAACGAGATAAGAACGGTAGAATGACTAATAAGTGGATATGGAAACATTATACAGTTAGTGGAACATCTACGGAAGAGTTACTTAAATTGTACCAATCAACACCAAGAAAAAAGAACGTTATTAAACGAGAACTTGATAAAAGAGGTGTTGAAATTAATTAATTTAATATTTATATAGGTACAAGTACATTTATATTAACTATTAATAGGAGAAAAATTATGGGACAATTATTAAACATTAAAGGTGAAGTAGTGCATGAGTGGACTGATGAAGAGTTCGACACATGGCGCGCAGAAAACTATGATGAAGAAACTGGTCTATGTGATGGAAACGAATTAAGATTCTATGATGCAGAGTGGACAGATTTATCAGAAATCCAAGAAGAAATGGGTCTTGACAATGAGACTATGAGAATTTGGAAAGCATAAGGAAGTAAAAACTACAACCAGTTACGCTAACTGTTTTTTTATGAGAACACTATGGATATTTGGAGACTCCTTTTCAGAATCTTGGAAAGGAGTTCTAAAGAGAACAGAATCTTACCCTCAAGTACAATATTGTAAATATCTAAATAAAATACCTCATCACTTCGCTGAAACATTCACATCAATTATAAATTCAGAAAACGGACCTAAAATAGAAGAAGTTAGAAACTATGCAATAGGTGGCTTCGATAATTACACAATACTACAAACTATATGCTATCATTTTAGAGAAATTAAAAAAGATGATATAGTTTTAATTGGTTGGTCAAGTATTGCACGATGGAGATTTATAGCAGAGGAGAACTCAAAAAGAGAAAATGGGCCTTGGATGCAAAAGAACCATCCATCATTTGACCCATCTTGGCTACCAGCAAGTCCAAGCTTTGGTACAGAAGAAGAGTCAGATGAGAAAATGCACCCGTTTATAGAGAAACAAACTGCACGAAGAATGTGTTATGCCACACTAAAAGAAATAAGTGATTGGCAGAATCTATTAAAATTAGTCTTACCAAAGGATACAGTCTTTTGGACTCCGTTTAGTTACCAACATTACAGAAAATTTTACGCAGACGAGGACTGGTGGGATTATAAAAACCTACCATTTGAGGTTATCGATATGTGGACAGAAGAAGGAAAAGCTTCTTCTACCGAAGTAGCATATGCATATGGAACTCCAGAACGAATCGATGAAGCTACAAACGGAGAAATTGATGATAGACACTACTCAGAAAAGGGACATTTATCTATTGGAAAAAGATTAGCGGTAATATTATCATCTCAAAATGGAGGAGAGTATTTCACAAAGAAAACTTTATTTTAACCACATGCTCATTAAGAACTTTCTGAAGTAAATTATTATAAAAAATAGGAAAAGTAGTTCAATCATTAGAGAATAATATCTTTAAAAAAATCAAGTATTTTAGCGAAACCCTTAAAATATGAACTTCCCTCATCAAATCCTCCAGTGTACCACATAAATAATATTAACATTAGATAAGAAATCTGAAATATAAAGATATACTTAGCTATAGCATCGACTTCTTCTGGGGTAAATTTACGTGGTTCTTCATTAATATTCATTTTCTTAGTCTTAAATAGAAAACTAACTTAAAAAAAATTGAAAAATAATTAACTTTTTCCTTGGATATGTGAAATTTTTTTCGTATATTTACTATGTAAATAATTTAAAATACTAAAATGGTAAAACCTAACATTACAAAACCCTGGTCAAAAGAGATGTACGAATATAATGATTTCGTAGCTAGTTTGATGAAGGAGAAAATTGAAGAAGCAATAGAAAAAAACCACAATAACTTTGATATCCTAAACGAATTAATAGTACTTTGTGGTGGTATTAGTTATGGTGAGGGATTTGATACCTCCGAACTATACGAAGATTGCCTGTCCCACCTAAACGAAGTTCAAAACTATTGGTTAAACGATGAGTTCCCATATGCCGTTAAAAAGGGGTGGGTAGAAAATATTGATGAAAACATAAACTTTATAGGATATTAATATGCGATTAGAATTTAAAACACTTAAAAAAATAAATAAAGAGCTTGGCTCTTTTGAGATATCGGGAGATGGTAAAGGATTATCTTTCCGATTTGGATACTGGAGTGAGATTGATATGGATACACTACAGAAAATCCTTCCGTATGGTTGGGTTATAGATGAAGAACTCGTAGATGATGACGATGATTGTGGAAGGTTATATTGTTATAACATCCGTAAAGATGTCTTTGACTACGAAGCAGATTTAGAAGCCCAAGATTATGATATTTGGGGACAAGAAAAAATATAATAATGGAGAGAAGTCAGTTTACAATATGGTTGGATAGAACCAATCAAGAATTAAAGTCTGAACACCAAAAACGATTTGGTGGAACATACCATCCCCTAACCTACTCAAAAGGTAGGAAGTTCATCAAAGTAACGAAAGGTAGTTCAGTTTGGGGATTTGTATCTATGTACGAAGGAGTACATAAAGGAGCATTAGTTTGTAAGGGAGATTTATTAAAAGCAGCAGATTGGAAAACACCAGCGAAACATAGTAGAGGAAACATTTTCGATGGAAGTGCAAAATTTAGTTATTTCGGACCACAATATCTTTAAATTTAGATGATGCAATATAAAACAAGAAAATTAGTTAAACCAACCGACTTAAACGCAAGGGGTACTTTATTTGGAGGACAATTACTAAAATGGATAGATGAGGAAGCGGCTATATTCGCATTCTGCCAAGCAGATACTCCTCACCTTGTAACCAAAGCAATGTCAGAGATAGAGTTTGTATCACCTGTAATGGTAGGAGATATAATAGAATTTGGATGTGAATTGATAGAGCTAGGAAACAGTAGTATTAAAGTTAAACTAGTAGTAAGAAACAAACAGACAAAGAAGATGATAATAACAGTAGATAAGATTACATTTGTAAATGTAGCTAGATGGGGAGGAATAAAAAGAATAGAGAGATGAAAAAACTATGGAGACTATGGGCGAAAGCTTTAGGTGAAAAGGTTGGAAACAATAAAGAAGCTGATTGGGTAGCTTTCTTTAGAACATTAATAGTATTACAAGCAGTAACAGCTAATGCGTTTATCGTATGGAACATCCTAAGAAATGCGTGGTAGTAGCGTATAAATTAAAATATGGAAAAAAGGTTAAAGTGGAAACCTTCGAATGTAATGTAGATGATATTCTTAACGCAAGAAAGAGAAAACCACTTATTCCTAATGATGCCGAGATTTATGATGTGGGAGTAGGAAAATCATTTGTAGAGAAATATAAGAAAAAACATAAAATATGGCAGAAGTAAAATTAACACCGAAACAAAAAAAGAGACAAGAAAGAATAATAAACGACTTGACTGGCTTAATCGAAAGAGAAAAGGCTAAGTTCGGTGGAGGTAACAAAGAACTAATAAAACAATTCGAATATAAAATAACAGATGTAATAGAATGGATTCCAAAGAAAAAGAAAAAATAGATGTAAAGTTTAGACCGATACGACAGTATCATATGACCCAAGTGGTTCTTCTACTAAACCAATTAAGTGAAAGTAAAATACATAACTTTGATACAACAAAGGCTTGGCATAAATTCAAAGCTAATACCAGCTCTAACGCAGTTGTTGGTCTTATAGGTGATGAAGTTGTGGCATACGGAAGTATAGTTATCGAAAACAAAATAAGAGGTGAGGTAGCTGGACATATAGAAGATGTGGTAGTAGATAAAAAACTTAGAGGTAGTGGAGTAGGTATAAAGTTAATTGAGGAGTTACTCTATATAGCAGAAATGGAAGATTGTTTTAGAGTATCCCTATTCTGTAAACCAGAGTTAGAACCCTTCTATGAAAAGAATGGATTTAAAGTGAATAACATAGTAATGAAGAAATGGCTAAACTAAAAGACTTAGATAAAGAAATGTTAAGAATGAAAACAATTAAAGATAGAGTTGATTTCATTAATAAAAAGAAATTAAAGAATAAATCAAATGAAACAAAACAGAGATTACACTAAAGCATTAGTATGGTGGGGAATCACATTATTCACTATAGGGTTTTGGTGGACTGTAATTAAATGGATTTTTTAAAAGATTTAGTTCATCACTCATATCCGATGGATAATAACAATTGTAACGGATGCGGTGCGATTCTGTCGTTAGACTTAGTTAACTGTCCACAATGTGGAGAGTACTGCGAAATTTCGGTAGAAGTAGAAGATTTAGAAACAGGAGATAAAACATATATAAGATGAATGTAGAGCTAATAGATTTTTTGCTAGGGTTCGGAGTAGTATTACTATTACTACAAATAACATACTTGGTATTCCATATAACAATAAAGTTTGGAAAAGACTTAGGATTGGGAGTACCGGTGGTTATGGTTATAATAGATTTTATGGCGTTAGTAGCTTATATGTACGCTATGAAACCCTTTGCTAATAATGCTAGAATATTCGTAGGAGGAATAGGATTAGCTATTTTTATATCTATGATACATAAGATAACAAAGTTTATAAAGGATATACCAAAGTAATGGAACTATCGACTTATTTTTTATTTGGATGTATGTGGGTAATGACTTTAGAGTGGTTGACTACAAACAATAAAGATATGGAAGAGGAATCGCTACCTTGGGGTTGGCGAGAAAGAGGTATGAATTTCCTCCTATGGCCTATTACATTTTGTTTATTCATTTATAGGATAATAGATGAATTAATGAATAACGATAATAACAACTTGGGATTGTAGTTAACACATTGGGGATTTCAAATCAAGCTCGGTAAGAAGAGTATCTACCTCCACCTCAGCTTGATATAATTCATCATAGGTAAAGACTTCGGTATCTATATAAATAAGATTACCTTCAGTATGTACCACTACACAATCTCTCAACATAGTGATATGAGAAACAAGATGAACAGACATATCAGAGGCAACAATGATATTCTTTTCATTGTTAACTCTATCGTATCGTTGTTCTAATGTGAGTAAGGACATATTTAAAAGATAAATATATATATAAGTATGAGTATATTAATGGAAGGAACTTTAGTATTGGGTGTAATGGCAGGTATTATGCTTATGCTCATCTTTGGATTAAAGGATAAGAAGAAGGTCACTTGTGGCGATGATTGTTGTTGCGATTGTGAATAACGAATGGTGGAGTGACCGAGCGGCTAGGTGGCAGACTGCAAATCTTCTTACATAGGTTCGAATCCTATCTCCACCTCAACTAAAACTATCAAATAAATGAAGATTAAAAATTTTTTTAAAAATTCGACTCCGACAGATGAAGGGGTTGATGTACATTATGCGTATATGAGAGGATTGAACATAATCGATAGTACGGATAATCTCTTACAACATAAGAGTTGTGTTAAGTATATTGAATTGTTTGAAAAGAAATTCCCAAAAGAAACGGAATTAAGAATGAGACTTTATAACCTTTTACGAAAGAAATGGCCACCCCTTACTTAGTCAGTAGTCAGTTGTCAGTGTCTTTGCTGTCTGTCAAGTAGTCAAGTAGTCAAGTATAAGTATATAGAATTATAAAAAAATGAATGTTGCAGTATTAGTAGATATAATAAAAGAAACCAAATCAAATTGGAGGTTTATATTCGAATCACCCCTTTATGATGAATTAAAGTTTGAATCAGGTATGTTAGTACAACTACTTGCCAAACATCAACTTAAAAAATTCGGAAACCACAATATTATAAAAAGAAATTATTCGATTGCCTCTTGGGCTGATGGTACGAATAGATTTGAACTTATTATCACTTATCTAAAGGGTGGGTTAATGAGCGAATACCTATTCAACGAAATTGAGATTGGTGATGAGATAGTTTATAAAGGACCTATGGGTGTATTCACTCTACCCGATAAGATAGATAGAGATATATACTTTGTAAGTACTGGCTCTGGTATATCACCATTCCGCTCTATGTTAGGATATATTGCTAAGAACAAAATACCAACGAAGAATCTCAAATTGTTTTTTGGAACTCGTACCAAAGAGGATATTCCGTATTACGAAGAGATGAAGAACTTTGAAAAGATAATTCCTAACTTTGAATATATACCTTGTTTATCAAAAGAACAATGGGATGGTCACAATGGATATGTACATAGTGCATACTTACCAATCATAGATAGTATGAAAGAGAAACCAATTGTTTATTATTGTGGATGGACTAAGATGATTGATGAAGGTAGACAACATCTAGCAGAAAGAGGATTTGAAATGATGAAGGATATTCGTGTAGAAATATTTGGATAATATGATTTGGGAAGGTAAAGAAGTATTACATTTGGTTCTAATGAAAGACCCCTTCGTTAGAATAATGAATGGTTCGAAGAAGATTGAATACAGAGATAGAACTGATTATTGGAATAGAAGATTGCATGGCAAGGATATTAAATTAATATTCTTTCAATACGCTTACCATAAAAACCCAACTCATATGGTAGTAGAATGTAATGAGGTTAAAATAAAAGATAGATGGGAACTACACTTAGGGAACATAATACACTTGGATAATAGGCATATAAATGAAGTACTATAAAATAAACTTAGCCGAATCAAAGGAACATAAGGATATTGATATTAGGGAAGTTACAGAACTAACACCCGATTTGATTCAGTTAATGCTTACCATAAAGAAAGAGATAAAATGGAAGGATATGTACACAAAGAAAGATATCATACAAAGATTTAAGGATGGGTGTATTTGTATGATGTTATATGATAACAACAATCCAATAGGATTGAGATGGTTCTATAGTGTAAGACCAAACATATATTCGTTTAATCTATTTATTAGCACCAAACGAAAAGATGGAATATCTGATAAGTTTTATGAATCAACAAACAATATGTTTTACAAAAAAGGTTATGAATCACTTATAGCATATTGTGATGATTGGAATGATAAGATGTGGTATAGGGCATCTAAAGTAAAAGGATTTCAATCCATATCGATTCATACATTTAGAGATATGATTGGAGCAGCTAAAAAGAAAATATATTTTTAATATGAATTCGGATGTTTTATTTTTTGAAGAAATAAAGAAGCACGCACAGCCTTCTACTAAAAACTTAACGGATGTACACATTCAAAAGTTAAAGAGAAACTCAGATGTATTGTTTCTATTATTACCCGAATGGGCTTATGACTTACCTCCATATAACATAGCAAGATTATCATCCCTTGTAAATGAGGCCGGATATAAATCATCTTGTTTAGATTTAAACATTGAAGTATATCAACAATCTCGTAGTTGGGTAAAAGACGGGATAACTCCATTTGACCCATTTAATCCACACCACCTACAACGATGGGAAATAAATGAATATCCAAAGCATTTAGAAAAACCAGTATCTAAAATATTAAAAAAGTACATAAACAAAATAGTAAGAGCAAATCCAAAAGTAATTGGGTTTACTTTATATTATTGTAATGAAGGGCCAGTACAGTGGTTTGCAACTGAACTAAGAAAAAGATTACCAAACACCACATTCATATGCGGAGGACCTAATCTACATTTTAGAAAGCACGATATTGAGCAAGGTAAAATTTACTCATACAATAACAAACCACTTTTTCAATATGGTATTGTAGGGGAATCCGAATTAATAATATTAGATATATTAGAAGAGATTGATAATGGTAAGATGAATCATAAGGGTATGAAGCTTCTAACACAACCGATAAATCAAAGAATAAACCTTAACAACTTTCCTATACCAAACTATAAAGATTTTGATTTTTCAAAATACGAAATGCCAAATGGATTACTTACAGAATTCAGTAGAGGATGTATAGCTAAGTGTACGTTTTGTTCAGAGACTCACTTTTGGAAATACAGACAAAGAAGTTCTACATCCGCATTAGATGAAATAGAACATCTCAATAAAACGAAAGGTACTAATGTTATTTGGTTTTTAGATAGTTTAGTAAACGGAAACCTAAAAGCATTAACAGAGTTTGCAGAAGGAATTATAGAAAGAGGACTAGATATAAAGTGGGCTGGGTTCGCAAGATGTGATAAGCGAATGGATTTAGAATATCTTAAACTATTAAAGAAATCAGGATGCTTTTTATTAAAGATTGGAGGTGAAAGCGCAAGTAACAAAGTGCTTGAGGATATGAGTAAAAGAATGACTAGGGAGATAATGGATAAAAACTTTCTTGATTTTAAAGAAGCAGGTATTGATACATTTACGACATTTATAAATGGATTCCCAACGGAAAGAAGAATAGACCACAAATCAACTCTAACCTTTATTTACAAAAATAGAAATAAGATGACAGGTATTGGTTCTAATCCAGGGTTTATACTAAGTGCAGAAACGATTGTGGGACAAAACCCAGAAAAATTTGGATTAGCGAATTTTACATATGATATGAATTTTATAAGAAATGATTTTTCATTTGGTAAGCCACATATGTTAACTAGACAAAAGGCCTTTGATATTCTATTGATTGAGGTACAACCCGATTCAACAATTAAAATATGGGATAGACCAAATTTACGAAAACTATATAATATAAAATATGATGACCCGAGTGTATTTAATAAAATTGATTATAACGATACCGAACTAAAAATATTAAACACAAACCTAAATGTGTTTGCTGATTCTTTAATAAAAGAACCATTTACATTATTTGAAATATTATGGAGAGCAAGAGGAGGATATGAGATGGAATTAAAATTCGATAAAAAGATAGATGAGTTAGAATTCGGAGCCGCATTGGAATCTCCATATGATGCAGAATATTATTTTAAGATAAATAAAGAAGGAGATTGGTTTTGTAAAATAAAAGCAAAATATACTCAACCCAAAGATAGACCATTTAAGGTTATGGATTTCTCACAACAAAAATCCTCACTAATAGAAAGAGCAAGAACCTTCGCAAAACCAAAATGGGAAGATGGTAGTAGAACCGAAAACGAAGTGAAAGAGTTATATGCAGAAGAACGATTTCTTAACAAAACAAAAGATTTCAGCTTTGATTTTAAATGGGAAGGAAAAGGTACTTGGGATGAATCTAAAAAAACTTTATTTTAAAAAAGATGATAAAAAATTTGGATAATTCAAATATTTTTTGTATATTGTAAATGAAAGAAGTAGATTTGCACGGGATGCACCATAACGAAGCCGTACTAAAATTAGAAGATATATGCTTACGAGAATCAGTTAATTTTGGATGGCAAGTTAGAGCAATTACAGGCAACTCTAAAAAACTACAACAAACAATTATAAAAGATATAATTAATAAGTGGGAACTTAAATATCATATTCCCACACATAATTTAGGTGAAATAATAATATACGGATAATATGAGAAAGTTAGTATATAGAATAGTAGAAGAAACAGAAAACTCTCAAACTAATAAGTTTATAGAGTTTATTACAGATAGAACCCCTCAATGGACTGAGGAACAATATTTGAGAAATCGAACTAACACAACAATGGAACTGGTTGAAGATGAAGAAACAGAAGAAACAGAACCGACATCAAGAGAACTTTAATTAATGAAAGCAATCTATTGTTATAAATTTATGGATACCTTTTGGAAACCGAAAGATGAATACTTTTGGAAGCTAGCAAAACTATCTGTAAACCATACAAAAAAATATTATACAACAGTACTATACGCTGATAGAAAAACAGAATCCTTATTTAATGAGAATGGAATTGAGTTTGATGAATTTGTTGATATGTCTCGTGAATTTGATAAAGTAAGAATACATAGTTATTGTATGCCTAAGATTTTATCAATGATTAAACAAACAACACCATATGTTGTTATGGATTTAGATATCATATTATTTGAAAAGATACAACCAACCAACTCTGTTACATTTGGATTTAAAGAAGTTGATACTTCAATAGAAGATAGTCTTGAAGCAAAAAAATGGCAAATACCTTATGTAGAAGAATATTATGAAAACTATTATAATAAATTCAGATTAAACGTAAAGGATACTCCAGTTAAATTCGATTGGTGTGTATTTCCTAATAACAGTTTAGTATTTGTTAACAATCCTTATATTGTTTCCAAAACATACCAAACAATATTGGATATGCTTGGAGAAGATGTATTTAAAATACCACCTGTATATTCAGCACAATTCTATGAACAATTTTTATTTTATAATTATTTAAAGTATTATAATACGGATGTTGGTTTTGTTTATGATAAGAAACCACCACGCCCACATTATGATAAAAAGGAGAATGACTTTAATCATTTATTTAGTAATAAATTTTTACATTTAGAATCATATCATAGAGATGAAGATATGCACACTGTTATTGATTATTTAGAACAACAATGGGAAAACGAAAAGAAACTTACAAACAAAAACCAGACTGGACTCATATGACATTAGGTGAGCTATCGCATCACATAGGTAAGAAGATGACTGAGAAGGTTGTTAAGAGTAAGAAAGATTATACTAGAAAGAAAAAACACAAAAATAAAGATGATTGAGTTTATAAAACATATATTAGGAATTTGTGGAGACCATTGGCATCCAAACATTTGGACTGCTGCTGCATCTTCACCAATAATAGTAACTACTGTTCATTACATTAAGTGTAAGTGTGGTGGATGGTTTAAACACAAAAAAGATTGCGAAATGGGGGATTAGCTCAGCTGGCTAGAGCGCTTCGCTTGCACCGAAGAGGTCATCGGTTCGACTCCGATATCCTCCACTAAAAAATAATGATTTACCCAGCATTTCAAAGACCGATACAATACATCAACGGAAACCCATATCAGGTATTCGCTGAGATAAAAATTGAACAAGTTGAAAAGGTAAGCGTTAACGATGTGAAGAAATACTTGGGATGTGATACTGCATTTAAAGTAGCTAAGCACGGAGTATATATGTTTTGTGATTCAATAGAAGAACCAGAGTGGGAATATGTTAAAAAAGATTAGAATATGGTTAAGAGTTTTCTTTATTAGAATACCTAAAGAAATAAAACATTGGTTACAACAAATGTACGATATGGAATCATTTAATTAAGAATATGTTTAGTGAACAAATTTTATTAAGTAAAGAAGAATGTAATTCAATATTACAACTACAAGGTGAGTTTACCGAATCAATGGTTTACAGTAAAACATCCAAAGTTAAACTATCTAGTAGAATATCAGAAGAATCATATGTAACCGATTTAGATAAACTTAAAGAAATTCTATTACCGAAACTAAATAAGCTAGGTGTAAAGGGATTGCCAGATGATTGTAAAATACTAAAATACAAAGAAGGAAGTTTCTTTAGAGAACACTCAGACGCAAACGATAAAGAATATGCATATAGAAAACAAACTCTAATAATACAACTATCCGAAGAGAATGATTATAGTGGAGCTAGATTAGTAGTAGGTGGTAAGGGATGTTCTAAAGAAATAGGGAATGTAATATTATTTGATTCCGCAAGAAAACATAAAGTTACTAAACTTATTAGAGGCTTACGATATGTATTAGTATGTTGGTTACATAAAGAACATTTAAAATTAGATGGTTATAAAACAATATTATGAATTGGGTAGATTATTTTAGAAGTATAGCCGAAACAGTTAAGGAAAAATCCAAAGATGAGAGAACTAAGATAGGTGCGGTCATAGTTGGTAAAGATAAAGAAATTGTATCTACTGGATATAACTCTTTTCCAAGAGGAATAGATGATTGGAAAGCAGATAGACAAGAAAGACCAGAAAAGTATTTTTGGTTTGAACACGCTGAACGAAATGCTATTTATAATGCTGCTCGTATTGGCGTATCCACAAAGGGATGCACTATGTATCTAACTTGTGGAATACCTTGCGCAGATTGTGCAAGAGGTATTATAAACGCAGGGATAGCCAGAATCTTCATAGTAAGAGGAGCAAGCGGGGCAACTTCAGAGAAATGGGTTGAATCAGCTGAAAGAAGTATGGAGATGTTTGAAGAGGCTGGAGTCAATGTACAATGGTATGATGAAACAACAATTATATAAACATGCAAACAATTGACGAATATTTGGAAGATAAGGAAATGCAAGAGATAATTAATCAAATAATAGAACTAAAAATGCAGCATCCATTATCTGAAGAAGATAAATTAAAATTACAAAAACTACAACAAAAATTAAACAGAAAGGACTAAGTTATGGGTAGCGATAGATTAGAGGAAATTCTAATGGAAGCATACGCAGCAGGAATGAGAGATGAGGTTATGGAAAGAGCAGCTGAAATAAGAGAGAAAAGACCATATATGGAATTGGTAGATTCTTACGACGAAGCATACAGAGAATTGGTAGAATCTAAATTATAGATTTCATCATATTTATAGGTATGGCAAGAAGAAACAGACGAAATAGAGATTCTGATAACGAAGAATCATTTGGTGGAAGAAGAAACAAACCATCTCAAAGGAGAAGGTCTGGCGCTGGTACATTTAAACGAAATAGAAGAAGGAAACAAAGAGTCGATGATGGAATAGATGATGTTGGTAAACCAATAATTGGTCGAGATGTAGTAAAGATACCAAAATCTCCAGTACCAACAAAACCTCCAGTAGTAAAGAAAAAACCAAAGCTTCCAAAACCACCTGAAAAGGCAAAAGAGGTAGGAGGCACAGGAGCAATTGGTAAAGTAATTGTATCAGCATATAAAGGGTTAGATACATATATAAACCAATACCCAGCTACAGACTCATCAGTAAAAGAGGCAGGAGAAACTAATATCAAACAATATTATTCAGGCCAAACTGTAAGAGGGCATTATGGAAACTCCCAAACAGTTAACGCTCCAAATGATTTAGGTGGAGCTACTGTTGTTGCTGGAACTTCTATTAATTTTATTTTATTGATAGATGGTTCTCCATATACATCGCCACAATTTAAAGAAAAAATGAACAGAGCAAGTTCAGAAGGAAATGCATATTTTAATATGAGTGTACCTATAGTAGAAATAAATACATCAGATATAAGACCTTATGTTGATAAAGAACTATTTAGACCACAAGAAGAATACGCTACCAACGTACCAACAACACAATTAGATTCTATTGAGGAAATAGTAAAGCACGTAGATTGGATTTGCCAAAAAACTGAAATAGAACAACCACTAAGAGATGGTAATGGAGACTTGGGAGCTTTTAAAACAAAAGATGAAATAGCTGGTACAGTAACTTTAGATGAAATTATTGCTGGCTCAAATAAACCACCAAAGATAAGGTGGAGACAAAGAAAGAATCGTATATAAAATTAATGAAGAAATTCAAAAGGTTATACACAAATGGTAGCAGTATTACTCACGGCTGGCCACTCAATCAAAAAGATTATCGAGATTACTACAAAGAAAACTTTGGATGGGAATGGGATGTAACAAGTCCAGAGTTAGAAGTAGATAGTAAGATTTCTATTAATTGGCCAAATAGATTAGCGAAGATTTTAAATGCAGAATTAATAGATGAGAGTAGAGGAGGTGGTTCATCTATCAGAGCTATGAGAATGACTATGGAATGGTGTGAGCAAAACTTAGATAAAGTAAAAAACACCTTATTCGTTATAGAAACGACAGCTGGATATAGAGATGAAATATGGTTTAATAAACTTAATAGATATTATAATCTAACAATTGGTAATATTGAGAATCCAAAAGATTTAACAGATAGTGAAGAAGATAGAAAAATAATACAAAAAGAATTAGAAAGTTATATTAAAAATATGATAGATGAAGAACATCACTCTAAAAAAGAAGCAGAGCAATTTGTAAAGTTCTATTCTTTTATGAAAACAATAGGAGCTGAATTCTTTATAGTTAATCAAGCGATAAGACACCATACCGCACATCATTACAAAAACTTTTTTCTAAAATACAAATTAGATGATAGAATTATTAAGTTTGAAGAACACAATGATTGTATGTCAGGTTGGTATATAAACGATAGAAAGACAGCATTAAGGGATGAGTTAAAAGGATACACCGATGACTTACACCCGAGCTACACAGCACATATAGAGGTAGCAAACGAAATACACAAATACATTAAAAACTTTTATGGAAAAATTTAATTGGTTACATTTATTCTACGCAGTAACACTTATTTCAGCCGCACAAGTGATAGTATGGTTTCAACACAATTGGCAATTTATTAATCCTAAATATAAACCAGAATGGTGGGGATGGTATATTGTAGCTATACCGATTACTTGGATGTTTCTAAAAGGAACATACTATGGAGTAACGGTATTCGACAATCAGTTATGGCCAAATAGATTCATTGGATTTATATTAGGAATTATATCTTACGCACTACTTACTGCTCACTTCTTTAAGCAACCTGTAACATCTAAAATCTTTGTGCAACTCATACTTTGTTTTCTCATAGTTTTAGTACAAGTTCTTTGGAAGGAAACAAATTAAGTAGATACTTATATGTATGATACAACCATTAATAGTACACAATCTATATTGGCAGAAATATCTAAAGTTTGGATACCATTCTTTGATATCAGAATATATGGATGTGCATGGTGTTGAAATATATAAAGAAGTTGTAGATAGAATCAAAGAAGCGAAACAAAGAAATCGGATAGGAATACCTTTATTAAGATTAGGAAGAGATAAAATGTGTTATGTACACAAATCAGAATATGATGATATATTAGATGAGTGTATGAAATTTTTTCTACACAAAGAAGAATATTTAGAGTGTGCAAGAATAAGAGATATAGATAAAGTTATTATAAAAAGACCAAAGCTAGAGAGAAAAAAAGCTTTAATATGAGAAAATATAGCTTGTTTATTGGAAGGTGGCAACCTTGGCATAAAGGTCATCGTTGGTTAATAGAACAACGATTAAAAGAAAACAAAAATGTTTGTATTGCTATAAGAGATGTTCCTAAAAATGAAGAACAACCTTGGAGTTCAAAAGAGATAAAGAACAATATAGAATACGAATTATCTGATTTAGTTGAAAGTGGAATAGTTAAAGTAATTATTATTCCTGATATAGAATCAGTTAATTATGGTAGAGAGGTGGGATATGAAGTAATAGAACACGAGCCACCAGCACAAGTTAGAGCAATATCGGCAACAGAGATAAGAAATAATATGAGAAATGGTGGATTAATTTCTTAAAAACATATAATCAAATACTTATATAAAGAACAACAAATAGGATAAATATTAATGAAAGGTACTTTATTTTCTTCGGATTTTATTATTGATGAGAACGATAATCTAAGATTATTGGAATTCAATACAGATACTGGATTCTTGAGTTCAACGCTTGATTCCAAATTCGACTTTACTGCGTTTATTAACATACTATCAACTAATAACATTACAAAACTTTGGTTGATTTATAAAGGATTTCAATCAAATATGGTTGAAAAATTAGAAGAGGTAATCGCAAATGATGCAACGTTTATAACACAAGTAACTAAGATAAAGGAAGAAGTTAATTGTATATATCCAACTGCTGTTGATGATGCATCTGATAGATTTATTTTAAGATTGTGTTATGATGAAAACGAACTATTTGATTCTGGCTATGCAAGAAGTAGAGTAGAAGTATTAAAATTATTTCACGATAATTCACAAGATAGTTTAATCCCAGAGTTTTATTATAGTGGTAGTAACTACGAAGCTAACACAATGACTTCAGCTATTAACGATTCTAATATAGTACCAGATATAATAGAAAAGGATGCAGACGAAAGACACGCACCATTGGCATTCTTTAAATTTACAGATACATCTAATACATCTTCGGCGGACAACCTTACCTATTATAGAGATACCTATCTAGCTAAATCATATAGATATCTTGAAAGATATCACACAAACCCAACACAACTATCAGCAGGAAAAGTACAATCAATTAGAGAATTTGGTATTGTATATGGAACTGATATATCTTATGTGAGATTGGGTAATTATAAAATAGATGGAGAATACGGACTACCATCAAATATATCTACATATACAACAACAGGTTCTGCAGTTAGACTACCAATAAAACATTATTTTGAATGGACTACAAATTGGATGAGAGAAGCTTCAACTGATGGTATGTTGGGTTCGGAACAACTACAAAAGCCAGATGATAGTTTTAAATACCCATACAACTTAATAGTTAGTGAATCTCTTAAATCTTATTATGTTTCAGGTTCACCAGATACAGATGATTCAGAAATATTTTATTCTTGGTCACACGAAGGTAACCAATTAGGAGGTGGTTCTAAAGTTACATCTTCTATAGTAGAAAAAATAGAATCAAGTTCATTATCATATGGGTGTTGTATAGAACTAAATTTAACTGGTGGAGAAAACATTTATTTTTCAATATTAAAAAATGTATTAGTTTATGATACAGGTTCAAATCAATTCCTATTCAAACCAGCTGGAGAATTAAATCCAGCAAGCCATTCATTGGTAGATGAAAACGGAGATATACTCGCAATATCCGAATCACACGTTGCGATTATAGATGAACCATCATCTCACTCATTATATAGAGTAGATGTTGAAGATACTGATACATATTTTGTAAGTGCATCAACACCATTTGTTGTACACAACGCACCTTGTTTTGTTGCTGGAACTATGATAGAAGTTGAAGAAAAAGGACAAACAAATATTGAAGATGTAGTTGTTGGAGATAAAGTATTAACATACAATCACGATGGAGACCATAATGAATATTGTGAAGTAAAATCTACAATGGTTAAGGAGAACGAAAAGGTTGTTAGTTATATATTTGCTAAAGAAGAATTCAAATCAAACAGAATAGTAAAAGAACTAACAGGTACACCAGACCACCCATTGTTTGTATGTGGTAAAGGATATGCATCATACGACCCAAAAAGAACTAAAGAGGATTGTGGATTAGATGTAGAACAAATAGCTATAGGAGATGAGGTATTACACGCTGATGGATATGGTGTAAGGATAGTAGATATAATCGAACACGAAGAACCACAAACTGTATATAACTTAGATAGTGTTGATAAGAATCACAACTTCTTTGCTTGGTCATTCTTAGCACACAACAGATTACCACCTACTTGTTTTGCAGCTGGAACACAAATATCTTTATCAAATGGAGATGTTAAAAACATTGAAGATATTGTAGTTGGAGATGTGGTATTAGGATGGGATGGTGAAAAGTTAGATTCAGCAGAAGTAATAGCAACCGATAATACACACACTGTAGAATCACACGCAGCTGCTTGTGAACGATTAGGAGATGAACCATCTTTATATACAATAGATGATACAGGTATTGAGTTTACACCGGAACACCCATTCTTAACAAAAGATGGTTGGAAATCTTTAGTACCAGATTCAAATCAAGAACCATATAAATCAATGTATGGTGTTGATTTAACAAATCATATATTAAAGGATGGAGACCAAGTAAATGTTAGTGGTGAGTGGAAAACAATAAAAGAAATTAAAGTAGCACGCTCTAATCCAAAAGAAACAGTTTATAACATAACAGTTGATAGATTACATTCGTATATCGCAAACGGAATAATAGTACACAATAAATAATGGAAAAGCCAGTAATATATAAAAAAGTAAAACGAAGTGTTGTTAGAACAACCAATAGTATAAGTTCGGCAGAACAAACACAAACAACAGATATCATTGGAAAGTTCTTCACATACTTTAAAGCAAAGCACTTATAATATTCATACCAAATGAATACTGATAATTACTATCAAGTAAGACAACATCGAGATACATACAATCCGAAAAACTACAAAATAGATAATGACTTCTATTATAAAGTAGTTGATAGAAAAAACACCGATGATATTGAAAATTGGGATGATATAGATGATATAAAATTTATATGCGATTCCATAGAAAGAGAACTACCAGATTGGGAAGATAAACCAACATTAGAGGTAGTAAGAAAAAGATTAAGTACAATATCTGGAGTGTTTCTATTCTTTCACAAAAACTGGGAAACTCCAATTGGATGGGGTTGGTTTTCTGATGTATTCACCTATGATTGGATAAACAAAGTGCATGATTTACCTAATGATGATGCATACTATATGGGTGGTACATATATAACAAAAAGCCAAGAGCTCCCACCAACAAGCGGATTCCAACTTTATTTACAACTACTAAGTTATCTATTCACAAGATGGGAATGGGGATTTGGTTATATGGATGGGTGGAATGTAGCACCAATAAAGATAGTACAAAAACTACAAGAGAATCCAGACGAACAATATGAATTTATAAAAGTATATAATAGAGAATACTAATGAAGATTCAGATTATAGGAGTAGCAAGAAGCGGAACATCTTCTTTATTAAGAGGAATATCTAAGCAAGGATATATTAAAATTGGTGAACCTTTTAACTATGCTCTTCGTATAAAAGATAAAATACCATATCCAATACCAGAGTTAGAAACAGAACAAAACGTTTGTGTAAAATCTCTCACATCTCAGGTTCCTCACCAAGATGAGTGGCAATTTGATGGAGACCCAAATGGAATTGATTTTTTTATAGAATTTCAAAAAACATTTATTAAACAATTCGATAGAGTAATATTGTTAGATAGAAAAAATGATACTGAACATTTTACAAGCTATCTGAATCTCATAAAGCATATTACTAGTGATAATCGATTAAAAGTTAGAATTAATGATAACGAAGAGTTAATAGATACTTCACAAAAAAAATGGTATGAGGGAGATTTAACAAAAGAGGTAATTAATAAAACACTACAAAACTTTAAAAAGAAAACAGGACAAAATGCCAAAGATGTATTTGAAAAAGAAAAGAAACAAATAAATTTATTATCAGAAGAGCTAAATATTCCAATAACATATTATGAGGATTTATATGGTGAGGATAGAATCGAGTCCTTTGAAATAATAAATAAATGGGATTTGGATTTAGACCCATTTGAATTAAATGACTATCTACATCCAAAATATAAGTTAAAGCAACCAGGTAAAAAACCAATAATCTAATATGTATTCAAATGTTATTTGTATAGGTGATTCATATACCAATGAAATCGAACAACTTCGACCTTACCAGTCTGAATTTGAAAAAGCTAACTATGAGTTTAAATCATACCCTCAACTATTGGGTGAACACTATAATTGTAAGTGGGAAACTTTTGGAGAACCTGGAATGCCAATGGTTTTTACTTTACAAACTCTAATAGATAAAATCCCATACATACTTTCGTTAAAAAACCCTTTGGTTATATATCAGTTTGGATTTTTTACAAACCTAATTTTACATATGGAAGATGGTAACTGGGTAAACTGGAAATCAATATCAGTTAGGGGCGCTCTTCCATCGGCTCAATCTAAAACCAAATGCGGAGTTGTAACAGCCGGAAAGGGTGCGATTGGAAGTACAGAAGATGAAATGCTTTTGTTAGATTATACAAATAAGTTTGGAGAAAACACAAATTATTTTATTATTCAATACTTCTGTACAATAGCAGATACATTAACTAAATTGGGTAAACCAAATATATTTGGAATGTTTTTACCTAAACCTGACTTTAAAATACCAAACTCACCAAAATTATTTCCGTGGACTGGTGTTTGGCATAACCCAACCATAGAAGAGGTACTTCCACAAATCAATGATAATCACAAAAGTACAGAAGCAAATCAAAAATTATGTGATTATATTGTTAATAATTTGAAAAAATAATTCACTTTTTCCTTGTATATGTCAAATATTTTTCGTATATTTACCTTGTAAATAAGTAAGATATGATGACCTTTCTTAAAATAAAAAACGATAAAATAAGAAAACTACAAAAACAAAGACCTGTTGCTGTAGATAAGATAAATACCCTTAGAAAGATGAGGAAGGATTTCCCAATGTCTGATGATGTTAGGTTTTCTCTTCAAGATGCTATAGGTGATTTAAACAAGATAGATAAACAATTAATGATGTTAACATAATATGGGATATTCAAAATCAACATACCAAGCAATTCATAAAGATACTTTAGTGAAGTATCTAATGAGTAGAGATAGAAAAATTAAAAACCTCCAAACACAATTAGATGATATTAAAACTAATGGATTATCTAATGATATGAAGAAAGGGCTTTTAATAGATTTCAGAGACTTTTTACTACAAAAATAATTTAAAAATAATTCACTTTTTCCTTGGATTTCTCAGGAAAATTTCGTATATTTACTATGTAAATGATTAATAATTAAACCTTAAAACTATGAGTAAAAAATTTAAATTTTCAATAGATGGAACAGAGTTCCAACTTCCTATTTCTCAAGTTCAAGTAGACACTTATAGTGATACTAAAGAGAAATATATCCATATGAACGCTAAATCAACGGCTTCAGTAATCAAACAATATATTAAGAAACACTATCCAACCCTTAAAGTATGGGCTACTTCTAGTGTTTATAGTGGTGGTTCTTCTGTTGATATAAATATTTCTAAACCCAACAGTCCTAAAGTAGATAAATGGATTGAATCAGACATTGATGCTTTCTCTAATAAACTTAAAAATGGTACTTTTAATGGTATGATTGATATGTACGAAATGAGAGAAGATTCTCCTACTACTGATAATGGTACTCCAATGAAGTATTTCCCTTCTTATGTTTTTGTTAATAATAAACCAAAATGGGGTTCTTATGAATATTGGTTAAACCAATTTTGGTATTCAGGAGAAAAATTATCAATAGATGATTTTTTATCAAAGAATAAAACTTATATGACTGATAAAGAATATAGTAAAGTTGAATTAAACCTTAAATCACTATAATATGAAAATAAACGATAAAGTAAAATTTGAAGATAAATGGGGTAATATCGAAGAAGGTATTATCACCGATACAAACTACCAATGTGATTTCGATAAAGACTTAAATGGTTGTGTTCAACTTAAAGTTTGGCACGATACATTCGGATTGGGTTGGGTAAACACATTGATAGATAAATCACAAATACTAAAAATATGATAAAGGCAATTAAATCTAAATTACTAACTTACCTTTTTAAAGATTGGGTAATGAATGAAACTGATTTAGAAACTCTTAAAGTGTCTAAGCAGTTTATTAGAAAAAGAGAAATAGAAATAACAGGACATGTGCCAGTACTTGGATTCAGGCATCATATGAAAGAAGAAAAAAATAAATAAAAATATGAATGAATTAGTATCAAATTGTTGTGGAGCCGGACCTTGGATGGGAATGGTAGAATATGAAAGATGCGGAGATTGCAAAGAAAATTGTGAATTCGAAGAAATAAAATAAATAACAAGCAGGCCCGGTCGTCTAGTGGTTAGGACGCAAGGTTTTCATCCTTGTAACCGGAGTTCGATTCTCCGTCGGGCTACTAAACTATGAATAAAAAAATATTATATATCGATATGGATGGTGTGTTGGTAGACTTAGATGCACAAATGAAATTGTTATTAGGATTACCACAGAACAAAAAATATGTAGATACTCCAGACCACATACACGGAGTATTTAGAGATGCACCACCATTAGAAGATTCAATTTCAGCAGTACACAAATTATATGATTCAGACAAATATGATATGTTTATAGCTACATCAGCACCTTGGAGTAATCCACAATCGGCTGTAGATAAAAGATATTGGATAGAAAAGTATTTCGGTGAAATGTTTTATAAAAAAATGTTTATAACACATAGAAAAGATTTATTAATGGGTGATTATTTAATAGATGATAGACCTACTATGAATGGAGCTGACAAATTCAAAGGAGAAGTTTTAGATTTTGGATGGAACTATATGGAAAACAAATGGAACAAATTTTATAAATGGGAAAAGGTATTAGACTACTTATTATAACATTAGCATTATTTTCTTGTTCAGCGGATGAGGATATAATGTTAATACAAGAACCAACATTAGAATTGGATGGTAGGTTACCTATGGATAGTAATGGATACTATCTATTAGAACTCAGCGATAGTTCGCATCAAACAATACACACCATAAGTGGTACAGTTGGTAATACACTTTATTGGGATGAACCAATGAAAGTAGATTGGGAAAGTAATCTAACTTGGTATCTACAAGATGAGTTTGAGGTTAGTACATCTAATCAATCATCATATGTTGTCAATGGTAAGGTAATGAATGTAATAGCACCTATAAAAACAATGGTGGGTGATACTCTTATTCTAACTGGAACTATAAGAGAACATTTAGTAACAGATACAATTAAAATAATATTAGAATGAGAGAACCAATTAATATTCCCCAAACTCCTATTACAGAAGAAACATTCAAAAAACAAGGATGGAGAAAGGAGCATGATGATAATGAAATGGAAGAAATATATCAATATGTTTTACCACTTCCAAAAGAAAGTAAAGACCCATACGGACTATCTCTTATATCTACAAGCAATAAAGATAAAATACGAGGTATAGAAAAGGGTTGTTATGTTGTACAACTATTAGACTGTGGAGGACTAGGACAATGTACAACAGAAGAAGAAATAGAAATACTATATAAAATCTTAACTAAAAAATCAATATATGCATAAAATAAAAAACTACACAGCAGAACAATTACAAGAAAACTACAATAAATTTATCTCAGCATTAGAGAAAGTTTTTAGTGGTGATAGACTAAAAAAACTAAAACATATGTACTCTGAGAAAGAATTAGGAACAGAGTTAACATTGGCACCAGCAAGTGGTAAACTTAATTTTCATAATTGTTATGAAGGAGGTTATATAGACCACGTAATGAATGTAGCAAGAAATGCACATAAAATAAAAAAAATATTTGAAGAAGGTGGAGGATATGTAAACTTTACGGATGAAGAACTATTCTTTGCTGCATTCCATCACGATTTAGGTAAACTTGGAGATGGTACAGAACCATACTATATACCACAAGATTCAGAGTGGCATCAAAAAAACAAAAAAGAATATTTTGTACACAATCCAAAGTTACAATACTTTGATGTAACTGATAGAGCATTTTGGTTACTTAACAAATATGGAATAACATATACTCAGAAAGAACAATTGGGTATTATGATGGCCGATGGGTTGTATAATGAAGCAACTAAGAAATATTGGATATCTTACAATGAAGATTTCCAACTTAAAACAGATTTACCATACATTATCCATTGGGCTGATTGTATGAGTACTCGACAAGAAAATTCAGAATATAGAATTAAAAATGGAATATATGACAAAATGTCAGGTGGTTTCTAAGAAAACCTGACAAAATGTCATACTTTTAGGAATGGTACGCATTTGGTACTAATAGAAGTAAATGTTTAATATAAAAAAAAGGAAAAAACTATGTACACAATTACAACTTTTAACGATTTAATTGATGATGTATTCTTCAATGAACCAATTTTCAAAAGAAGCAGAAAATCTTACACAGCAGCACACAGAAACTTTGATGTAGATGTTTTAGAAAATGGAAAGCAAAAGGTTACAATTAATACTACAGGACACAATCCTAAAGATATCAAAGTTGATGTTACGGAAACTGAAATCAAAATTGTA
>MDTE01046012.1_pt1 | contig 30558 bp, 32 predicted proteins | sample 811231 | NCBI WGS metagenome assembly MDTE01 (sample SAMN05326651, study PRJNA326480) | marine metagenome | isolation source: seawater | place: Indian Ocean: Red Sea | collected 2010 | reverse complement strand
TTTTCTTCTTGAGCTTTTCGTTCGCTATTTTGATAATTTCAGCCCTCCGTTTTTGTGTCGCTACTTGTCCTATGGTTCCCTGACGTTTTGCCCTTTCATCGGCTTGTTCTTTATGTGCTTTAGCTTCCCTTTCCTCGTAGTCTGCTTGTTTTCTTTCTTTAGCTGTTTGCTTCTCTATTTTTCCTATTGTTCTTTCTTGCTTTGAAAACTTTTTCAGAATCTCATCCAAACCTATCCACCCTACAATACCTATTACAGCCAAACCTACGAGTACTAGGATAATCCATATGGTAGGGATTTTAGGAATCAATGGTGGTTTAGGTTTCACTACTTGTTTTGGTGGACCTTCCTTCTCCCTAACTACCGTGCTGACTACTACCGTGGGCCCCGTGGACACCGTATCCACTGTCACGTCTTGTGAACCTTGTTTCGTTACAGGAGGGGCAACTGCAGGGATTACTGAAGGATCATAACATCCCAGTGGGTCCTCGGTCATATCTGAAGGCCAGAACTCGGGATGGTTGATAAATACCCGAGGGTACATTTGACCAATTACCCACATGTTGTCTTCATAGAGTTCGCCCCGGGGGTTTCCTTTGCACATCCCACGAATGCATTTTCCATTTTTGATCGGCCCTGGGTCCAATCCTTGTATGTACTTCGCTGCGTTAACAATAATCCCATCTGCACAGAATCCGTTTACACATCGGTTATCCTCAGCCCTTCCCCCGTATAGATCTCGAATTCTATTCTTCCGCGAATTGCAGTCTTTATCCATTTGAGCTGCAGAAATTACTACGGGAGTGACAGCAGGGGGAGAAGCTGAAATGGAAGAAGGAGCAGGTGCAGGTGCAGGTGCAGGCGGTGGGGGGACTGGGGTTGGGGTCGCTAAATTGTGCTGTACATAACACCCTAATGGGTCGGGCTCAGTCATGTCACCTGGCCAGTACTCTGGATGGTTGATAAATACCTGAGGATACATTTGACCAATTACCCACATGTTGTCTTCAAAGAGTTCGTGCCGTGGGTTTCCTTTGCACATCCCACGGTGGCATTTTCCGTTTGTAATGGCACCTCCATTCAATCCTTGGATGTATAGTGCTGCGTTAACAATAATCCCATCTGCACAGAATCCATTCTCACATTTGTTACCACCCCCTACTCTCCCACCATATATATCTCGAATTCTATTCTTCCGCGCATCACACGTTTCTAATGCAAAATCTCCTTCACTGATTACGTTGGGTTCGGTGTCAATTCCTATCTTATATTCTATGTCGTTGTTAAGCTCCCCCACCCCCATAATGCCTTGAGATGCAATGGTTGCAAATACCAGGAAAATTACAAACGCAGACTTCCAAATTTTGCCCATAGTTTAGAGATCTAAGAGAGAGGAAATTATAAATATTTGGAAATCATGCTAGCTACTGTCTATCATGAGTAATGGCATTGATAAAAAATACAGAGACTTACAGAAAGAACTCAAGAAAAAAGATAAAAAGATGAAAACAAAAGACAAAAAAATAGCGAATTTGGCCCTAAAAGGCCCCAAGAAAAAGAGGTGAATAATGGCTTCAGATATTGACAAAAAAATGAAGAAACTGAATAAAGATATTGACAAAAAAATGAAAGGGTTATGAGTGAGCCAATCACACCCGAACAGGCAATCATTGCATTGGTTGCAGTCATCGCGACTATGACTTACACGGGTCTGGAACTGTTTGGTATTCAGTTTTCCCAGCTCGTTGGGACTATATCGATAGTGGGATTACTCATACTTTATGCAATCTTCCGTTTTTATCCTGATTAGACGAAATAAAAGGTATGCGGTGAGAGAGGCTTCGTATGGCTTCGTTAAACGGGTGACGAGAGAAAAGGGTTTAGAAGTGACAAAACGTAGCACTTTCGAACCCACTTTGCGTGGCACCGTTCGCACAAACTCTTCAGCGGTGAGAGAGGGATTCGAACCCCCGAGGCCATTGGCCACCAGTTTTCAAGACTGGCGCATTAGTCCGCTCTGCCATCTCACCTGCTGTAAATATAAACGAGTGACAGACTTATTCCTTTTCGGATTTTAAATTTTCTAATTTTGAGGGCTTATAGGATGGTAATTTGTATCGTAAGCCCCAGTATCTCCGTCGATTCTATCAGGATTGATACGGCCTGCAAGTAGCATGAAATCAAGTGTAATTAAATTGAGCAACGCTTCTATGACGGGGACTCCCCGGGGGGGAAGGACTGGGTCGTGACGGCCTATTACTTGTATTTCTTTTTCCTCATTGGTGGCCCAATCAACAGTTTGTTGTTTTTTAACAATGGAAGTTGGGGCATGAAAGGTAACTTCTCCAAAAATGACGTCTCCGGTTGTAATTCCACCTTGGATTCCTCCGTGGTTATTGCTAGCGGGGACGACCACTCCATCTTCATCGAAAATAAAGGGATCATTTCGTTCGAAGCCGGTGTATTCTCTAGCAGATCGGCCGAGACCAAATTCAAAGGCCGTTGTAGCAGGGAGAGATAGCATGGCATGTCCAAGTCTTGCTTCGAATGAATCGAAACGGGGTGCACCTAACCCCCGAGGAATCCCATGGGCTTCGAAGTAGACAGAACCCCCGATTGAATCGCCTTCTTTTTGATATTTTGTAATCAGTTTTTCCATTTTTTCCGCGGTTTTCACATGACCACATCTAACAGAATTGGTCTCAGAATTTTTGATCATTTCTTCGAAAGATATGTCAGGGGATCGAATATCGCCAATTTGGTTTACATGCGCTTTAATTTTTATATCATAGATAGAATCGGAAAGGACTTTTTTTGCCACTGCCCCAGCAGCTACCCAATTTGCGGTTTCCCTGGCGCTCGATCTCCCGCCTCCAGCCCAACTTCGTGTTCCAAATTTTGCAGAGTATGTGAAATCTGCATGACTAGGTCGGGGGGCCGTGATAAATGGTTCATACTTGTTGGATCGGGCATCTTTATTGTAGATAACCATTCCAATTGGTGCCCCTGTTGTATATCCATTTTCCAAACCGGACAAAAGAGATACTTGGTCCGGTTCGTTCCGGCTGGTAGTGACCATAGATTGACCAGGTCGGCGCCGATCTAGATCGTGTTGGATATAGCTATCATCCAAATTGACTCCAGCGGGGCAGCCAGATATAATACATCCAATTCCAGGCCCGTGACTTTCTCCAAATGTTGTGATTTGGAATAATTTTCCGAATGTATTGCCATTCATAATTACTGATCACCTTCTATTTCAGCCCCCAAGTTCTTCAAGACTTGGAAAAAGTCAGGATAAGAAACTGCCACGTGTTCTGCTCCTGAAATTTGAAGTCCCCCAGGAGTAATGAGTCCCAAAAGAGATAGAGACATGATGATCCTATGATCTCCCCTTCCATTGAGATTTGCGCCGATGAGAGAAGGACTTCCATTAATAATTAGTTTGTCAGAATATTCTTTTGTTTTTACACCTAATTTTTGAAGTTCTTCACTCATTGCAGAAACTCTGTCGGTTTCTTTATACCGGACATGAGAACAGTTTTCAATGGTAGTTTTTCCATCTGCAGCAGCGGCTAAGATAGATATGGTAGGGAGTAAATCGGGAGTATTCCCAACGTCTACTGTTATTCCAAAAAGAGGAGATTTGGTGATGGAGATAGTCTCGTTTGCGGTGTCCCAATGGACATCTGCACCCATATTTGAGAGGATGTCAACGATTGCAGCATCTCCCTGGGAAGTTAATTGGGCTCCATTGACCATAATTCCATTATCAGATGCCAATGCTCCTGCTGCGAGTAGATAAGATATAGAGGAAAAATCTCCAGGGACTTTATAAGTAGGTTTTGGGGAAGAGTAAGATTGCCTTCCGGGGACGTAATACCCATTCTCAGTTGTTTGTGTCTCGATTCCAAATGAATTGAGAACTTCAATGGTTATGTCGACATATGGTTTTGATTTTAAGTCCGACAGAAGGGTTATGTCAATGCCGTCTTCTGTGACTCCACCTGCCATCAATAAAGAGGTTATAAACTGGGAAGATACATCCCCAGGGACCGAAACAGAACCTCCATTTATTGGGCCTTTGATAGTAAGGGGCGCCCTTCCTTTGTTTTGAATGCTATTGGCCTTTCCACCGAGTTGTGCAATGGCACTGAGTAATTCTCCCTGTGGCCTAGATTTGAGAGACTCATCTCCTGTAAGAGTAGTAGTTCCGTTGACTAGAGCGGCAGTTGCTATCAAAAGTCGCATAGTGGTTCCACTATTTGCACAGTCGATTGTATTAGAAGGTGCACAGGGGCGATTATTAAATCCTGTGACTATCAATTCTCCTTTTTCTATCACCGTACTTCCAAGGGCCTCGATTGCCCGAATAGTTGCCCTTGTGTCAGCACTAAGGAGGGGATTTTCTATTTTGGTCAACTGAGAATGCCCTGCCGCGAGTATTGCCCTGTGTGTATAACTTTTGGAAGGTGGTGCCATTGTGTTTCCTTCAAGTAAGGAGGGACGAATGGTTACATCCATGGATTGAATTAGAATGCCATACTATTTAGCGAATGTGCAAATGATGGCAAATAGAATCCATAGAATTTGCTTTAAACTTCCACGGTGAAGAATGAAATATGGTTCATTTTCCACAACTCGACTTTTTTTTACATGAGGCGGGTTATGATGGATATTTAATTGATTCTTCTTCTACAGATGCCGATCAAAGATACATATCGGGTTTTAATGCCCCAGATCCATTTACTACTTTGTACACAACAGATGATGTGAGATTACTTGTATCAGGTTTGGAATATGAACGTGCATGTAAAGAATGCCAATCTAGTGTTGTGAAGCGATTATCAGAATATGAATTTGAAGACAAAGTGATGAAGATGGGATCGGTTGATGCTAGGTTGGATGTGATCGCCGAATTCATTTCAGAAGTAAAAAAAGATATTAAATTGGTAGTTCCACGAAATTTTCCTCTTGAGACTGCCGATGGGTTGAGGAAAAGGAGGATTGGTATTGAAATAGATTCAGGGAGGGAACTGGCCAGAGTTAGATCCTGTAAAAAAGACGAAGAAATCATTCAGATTAGACGAGTTCAGGAAGTCACAGAAAGGGCGATGGAAATTGCAGAGAAGATAATATCAGATGCCAATATTAGAAAAGGAGTCCTATATGAGAATGGAGAAGTGATAACATCAGAAATTGTTAAGCGAGAGATTGAATTTTTTCTGATGAAAAATGGATGTGACGCAGGAGATATTATCGTTGCTAGTGGAGAACAAGGGGCCGACCCCCATGACACGGGAAGAGGACCGCTTATTGCAGATGCCCCAATAATAATTGATATTTTTCCAAGTGACAAGGTGAGTGGATACCATGCAGATATGACTCGAACTTTTGTCAAGGGAAACCCTTCCGACGAAATTTTAGACAGGTATTCAATTACACGGGAGGCGATGGAAAGTGCAATTGGAATGATCCAACCGGGGGCAAAGGGTAATGAAATCCACAATATAGTTTGTGACACATATGAAGAAGCAGGATATGAAACATTGCGATCGAATCCAAATACAAGCATAGGATTTATCCACTCGACAGGGCACGGAGTGGGACTAGATATCCATGAATTTCCTAGAATAAACTCGGAAGAAGTGATTTTGGAAGTGGGAAATGTGATTACAATAGAACCTGGATTATATGATCCGGATGAAGGAGGAATCCGAATAGAAGATTTGATTCTGGTAACAGAAAATGGATATGAAAATTTAACCAAATATCCGAAGGAAATTTTTGCCTAATTCGAATAAGTTAATAGACTTATCGAGAAATAGAAGATATGGTCATAATTCAAATTGCAAACTTGGTTGCGACTTCATTCCCTAATGGCATGTCACATTATCTGATAGGTGGAATATTAATTGGAGGTAGTGTAGTATTTATGTATCTCACTACAGGGCAGATAGTAGGTGCTAGTACGATGCTAGAAACGACAGTGTCATATTATTCTAAGTTGGAGTGGTTTCAACAAGAGGGGTTTGTTTCATCCAGGGATTGGAGATTGGTGTTCACGATTGGTTTAATAGTGGGCGCGGCAGGATATACCCTGGTTTCGGGGGCGGCGCAATGGATGACTGAGGTTCAATGGTGGAGATTGTTAATTGGGGGACTTTTCATTGGTATAGGAGCCAGATTAGGAAAAGGATGTACTTCAGGACATGGAATATGTGGACTTGCTTCGTTCTCTCCAACTTCACTGATTAACGTTATAGTGTTTCTGGGGATTGCAATAATTGTAGCCCATTTAACTGAAATTGCAGGAGTAGTACCATGAATCGTTCAAGGAAAATTCTTGTTGCGGCATTCATAGGGGGGATAATATTTGGAATCGGGTTAACCATTAGTAAAATGACACATCCAGAAGTTGTTTTAGATTTCCTTCAACTAGATGATTTGGGTCTATTGTTAGTGATGGGTGGCGGGGCAACTGTTGCTGCGATTGGATTTCAAATCGGGACGAGAACTGGAAAATCTGCCCCACTGACAGGTAAGAAATATGGACTTCGAGAAAGGGAATTCGATAAAGACGTAATAATAGGTGGAGTCATATTTGGGATAGGATGGGGAATTGCGGGCGTTTGTCCTGGTCCAGCTTTTGCTAGTTTAGGGATAGGAAATTACGCCATAGTTTGGTCTATTGCAGGGATGATTCTCGGAGCCCATATTCATGGATTTATAAGAGAGAATAGAAGCAGTTGATTGCGGCGATACTTCTTTTTTGAGGAAGGAAAACTAATTTTTTATGTATGATTTTAACTGATCAATGAGCGAATCTATTTTACGGGTAGCAAGTCTATACAATGGTGATGAAACTACTAATTGTAGGTGCGGGATCGATGGGGCGTTGGTTTGCATCATCAGTAGATGCAGAAATAACCTTCCTTGATGTAAGATCAGAAATAGCCCAAATTGCTGCAAATGAAATGGGAGCCAAAATGTCGGAAATAGACACAGTAGAATTATTTGATGTTGTGTGTATTGCAGTCCCAATACCCAATGTAGTTGAAGCTATTTCCACATACTCAAAGAATGCAACGGAGGTCATATGTGACATCACCGGCGTAATGAAAACGCCGATAGAAGCCATGAAACAATATGGAAATGACATAGGCAGGATGAGTTTGCATCCTTTATTTGGTCCTGAAAATTATCCGGGTAGAATCGCTAGTGTAATGGATGAAAATCGGCCGATGGCAAAAAAAATAATTGAGGACCTAGAGGGAGCGGGGAATACACTGTTCACTACAACGGCCGAGGAGCATGATGAAGTGATGAGGACCGTTCAGGGGATGGCTCATGCTGCCATTCTTTCTTTTGCATTAGCATCCCAAGAAGTACCAAATGAATTTGGGACACCAATTTTTGATGGCTTGAGAGAATTGGTTAAAGATATGACAAATGGTAATGCTCGTGTTTATTCAGACATCCAAGAGGTATTTGGGGGATCTACAGAAATCATGAAAGCTGCAGAGAAAATTTCTAGTTCAAATTGGGAAGAATTCAAGAGAATATACGATGAAGCAAGAGGATAATGATATTGATTAATATCAAGATATGAAGATCCCATCCATGAATTTGAAAGGACGTCAAGAAATCTTATCGAATGTCAAATATTTGAAAAATATTCGGCCAGTTGACGTGGAGGAAATTAAAGAATATTTATCGGAAACAATTGATTTGAGATCAATTAGACTGGAAATTGTGCGGAATGCATTTGAATTGGGATTGGTAGAAAGAGAGGATGGAAAATTTACCCCAGTGTCAGAGGAACCCATCTCGCCCAAATTGGTTAGTATCCAAGGAGTGCCAGAAAAGCATATTGAAAGATTGGAAAGTGTTTTGAAAGATAGATATGGAAATGAATGGGAATCGGGGGGATCAGGAGATGATATTCGAGAGCGGATTAGGGAAATTAAAAAAAATTACTATGAAAGTGAAAGAGTGGAATATAATGAAGAGAATTCATTGGCTTATGCAATTTATCATTTGCCAGGGTATTATGCTGCGATACAATATATACTGAATAAAATTTCGAAAGGGGGGTTGCTGAGAAGGAAGTTAAGAATACTAGACGTGGGTGCAGGAATTGGCGGACCAGCATTGGGTATTGTCGATTACCTCCCAAAAGATGCACTTGTTGAATATAATGTGGTTGAACCAAGTGATGCTGCAGAAATTCTTCAAACTTTAATGGAAGGGAAAACGAATAATGTTCATTTGAACATATATAGAGATACTGCAGAAGAATTTGATCCGAGTGGAGTTTATGATATAATTTTACTTGCCAATGTCATTAGTGAATTGAATGACCCAAGTTCAGTGGTTGAAAAATATAGTGAATTTGTATCAGATACGGGTTCAATGATATTGGTAGAACCAGCCGATAAGAATACGGCGATAGGATTGAGAAAGGTAGAGAGATCGATTGCAGAAACAATGAATATATACGCCCCCACGATTCGTTTGTGGCAGAATCAGGTCCCATGTAGTGAGAGTTGGTCATTTGAAGTTATGCCAGACATAGAGATCCCTAGTTTCCAGCAGAGGATTGATCAAGGAGGCCAAAGGAAAGGAGAATTTACAAATGTTGATGTGCAAGTTTCATACAGCATACTGAGGTGGGATTCTAACACCTTGTTTGAAATTCCGAAAGATAGGTCTAGATGTGTGAAGTTATCGGAAGTGGGTACTAAAATTGGCAAGAGAATAAAAATTATTGCTGTCAAATTAAGTCAGAATTTGAGTGAAAATGAGAATCCACTATTCCTTATTGGAGATGGATCGGAAGAAATAGACAGTTATGCAGTAGTTGTGAAAAAAACTCCACAGAATAAAATGATATTAGATGCAGATTATGGAAGAATCGTTTTGATCAAAGGAGCCCTCGTTCTATGGAATGATGACGAAGGTGCATACAATCTTGTTATCGATAAAGAAACCATAATTGAATAAGGGCATAGTTCTAATCCCCTGCGAGCATAGATACGATCAAATGGAGATTTTAGATTTGGCAAAAGAACTAATAGAGATTCCAAGTCATGAAAGTGAAAAGGAAGTGGGAAAAGTGATTCAAGAATGGATCAAAAAGGAAACAGATGCAAAAGTGGTACAAGACGAAGTGGGGAATATTATTGCTCGTCGGGGAGTAGGAGATAAGTTGGCATTTATTGGACATCATGATGTAGTCCCACCTAGTTCGAGTCAAATCAAAAGAGGGAGGTGTGAAGTTTTTGAAGAAGAAGGTAGATTATACGGGCGAGGGTCTGCAGATATGAAAGGTGCACTTGCTTCGATGATGCATGCGTTTAGGGATTCAGATCCAGAAGAAGGGTTAGTATTTGCAAGTTTTATAGGAGAAGAAAAAGGTGGAATTGGTGCCAAATATGCCATTTCCAAGGGTTTTAATCCCAAATTTGTCGTGGTTGGAGAAGGGTCAACGGGTTATTCTAATGAGGGAGTGGTAGACATAGCAATCGCCCACAGGGGAAGGCGAGAAAGTAAAATTACAATACAGGGAGAAGAGTCTCACGCATCTCAATGGAATCAAGGAAAAAATGCAATATACTTGGCAGCTGAAGTTATTCAGAAGATAGGGAGATTGCCTATGGAAGAAGTTTCAATTGAAGGAAATAAGATGAGAGGATCAATTTCGATTACAGGGATTAGAGGAGGAACTGCAACCAATATCAATCCGGGCAGATGTGAATTGGTGATTGATGAAAGGGTAGTACCGGAAGGGAATGGAATGGATTCAATTGGAGAGGAATTTGAGTGGGAGGTGACACAAGAGATACCTTCTTTTAGATGCAGAGATATGTCTTTTGCACAACGGATTGTTGAATTGGCAGGCAGAGTTACAAGTGGGTCGAGGTTGATTGTGAAACCCCATACAACTGATGCAGGTTGGTTTTCTGAGAAAGGATGTATTTGCATCGTGTGTGGACCCGCAGAACTGGGAGAAGCCCACACTGCAAAAGAGAGCGTAGATATAAAATCACTGGAAAATTGTGCGCAGATATATCAGATGATAGCAGAGGCGAGGACATAGATGGAAATGGACGAAGAGTTTATTCAGTATGTAGAACGAGTAGAGAATCTTAATGAGATCATAGGAATTTTACACTGGGATCAGGAAGTAATGATGCCAATTGACGGGATAAACGCAAGGGCCATGCAAATTTCTACTTTGTCCAGTATGAGGCATGAATTGATTGTGGATGAGAGGTTAGGTGAATTGATAAAAAAAGAGGCAGGTAGGAAGAATGAAGAAGAAAAAGCAATACACAGAGAAATTAAAAGACTACACGAGCGTGCAAGTTTAGTTCCGGCTGAATTAGTAAAGGAACTATCCCAACTTACAAGTCGTGCATTCCCCATTTGGGTGGAATCAAAACAAAAAGCCGATTTCAGAAACTTTGAGAAATCATTGCGATTGATAATTGAAAAGAAAAGAGAAATGGCAAACTGCATAGATCGTGAAAAAGACCCATATGAAGTGCTTGTCGAAGATTATGAACCATATCTGAGTTTGTCTTCTATGGAACAGATACTATCGGAGTTGAAAGATTCACTGATACCTTTAATCGAGGAAATACGAGAGAGAGGGAAGGCCGTGGAAGAAGCATTTGGAGATAGTTTTGACATACAGGATCAGAAATATCTTTCAGAAGACGTGTTAAACTTGGTGGGTTATGATTGGCAGAGAGGCAGATTAGATACCTCACCGCATCCATTTTCAATGGGAAATGTGTTTGATGCAAGGATAACTACAAGATTTGAAGAAGAAGATATTGTGGGCGGATTATTAAGTACCATCCATGAATTTGGACATTCACTCTACACATTGTCACTACCTAGTGAACATTATGGAACACCATTGTGTGGAGACATGGGGATGATAATACATGAATCTCAATCGAGATTTTGGGAGAATCACGTTGGGAAATCACTTTCATTTTGGGAAAGTATTTTACCAATAATAAAGGTGAGATTTCCTAAAACCAAGTTGGGAAATGTGGAACATATATACAGATCGGTTAATAGGGTAAAATTGCAGAATCCCATTAGAGTTAATGCTGATGAATTGACCTATCATTTGCATATTATTATTAGATACGAAATAGAAAGTGCGCTGATACGGCAAGAATTACAGACTTCAGAAATACCAGCTATGTGGAATGAGAAAATGGAAGAATATTTGGGGATAACTCCAGAAAATGATTCGGTGGGGTGCCTTCAAGATATACATTGGAGTCATGGATCATTTGGGTATTTTCCTACGTATTCCATAGGTAGCATTCTAGCGGCCCAAATCAATCACTGTATAGAGCGAGAAGTGGGAAATTTGGAGGATTTAATTCGGAGGGGAGATTATAATAGTTTGAAGGAATGGTTGAATAAAAATATCCACTCTCATGGTGGCAAATACACCACTCCAGAGTTGATTAAAAAAGCAACGGGAGAGGATATTAAAATAGATTATTTCATACAATATATCAATGAAAAGTATTCGAACATATATGAGATTTAGGCGTGGCGACTTAGAGATACGGGGTGAAGATATCATAGTGATTGTACCATAGGATCACTTCGAACGGTATTTATGCACCAAGAGACTGTTATGCTATGATCAATGAAAGAATCTGACGGGCCAAATCTAATACGTCTTTTTGGAGGTCCAGGGAGTGGGAAGACTACTGCGCTTTTAGATGAAGTAGAACTGCTTTTAAATTCAGGGATTGATGTCAAAGATCTCCTTTTAGTATCATATACACGGGCTGCTGCAACAGAATTGAGAGAGCGGCTGGGGAAGAGGCTAGAAATGGAACCGGAATCACTTAGAGGAAATGTGAGTACTATGCACGCAAAGGCATATGAGCTTTTGAAATTATCTCGAAAGAGTGTGGTTAGTGATTCTAATAGAAAGGATTTCTGTTCAGCTCATAATTTGGAATATGAAGAAGATTACAAAAGTGGAGGGAGGAGAACGACCCTTTCTACTGCATTGGGAAACAAAGTTCTAGAGACTAGTCAATGGATCCAACGTACGAACAAAAATGTAGAAGATTGGTTTGATGTCCCATTTACGTGGGATGTTGAAAAGGTAAGATATCCTCCAGGAATAGATCCTAGAGCACAATCTGGAAATAAATATACCCCAACATGGTCATCGGGAGATAATCGGTTGAGCATTCCAGATTTAATTGAGGAATGGAGAGCATACAAAATAGATAACAAAATTGTTGGGTTTGCAGATATGCTAGAACTGATTCATACACGCGATCTATATCCCAATGTTTCAAATCTAGTTGTTGATGAATTCCAGGATATCACCCAATTACAATATGGAATATATTCCAAATGGAAACCTAGGATGGACAATGTAATTATAGCAGGAGATGATGACCAAGTGGTCTATGCATGGCAAGGTGCAGACCCAAATTTGCTACTTAACGAAAAAATTGGTTCAGATAGGATATTGGATAAATCATACCGTGTGCCTTCGAACGTGTTGGAGATTGTGAATCAAGTGATTGGGCACGTGGAAATTAGACAAGATAAAAATTTGAGGCCCAGAGAAGAAGGTGGAACTATAGAATTTAGTTCAGATCAATCGGTGTTGGATTTAGTAAGGAGAATAAAGGCAGATGTAGATGCAGAAAGAGGTACAATAATGGTTTTATTCCGTGCGAGATATCAGATGTTTGAATTCATAGAAGAATTTGTAAAAATTGGAATCCCATTTTCCATGATGACGGATGGAGATATGTGGACAGAAAAGCTTGAGAACTATGTTTGCGCAATTGAGTGTTATAGAGATGGTGAAAACTTATCCGGATACCAAGTTCATTTGCTTGCAGATATGCTAGTTGATTCTGCATTTGGTACTCGAAAAAGGGATGAATTATTTGATGCGATTGATAATGCTCTAAAAAAGAAAAATACAAAAAACAAGGATGAGGTTGAATTTTCTGTTGACTTCATACGGAAACAAGTTCCATTTATGCCGAGTCCAGATGTTGCCTCGGAAATGGTTCGGAAAGTTAGTAACTATCAGAAGAAATGCGTCAAGGCGTACTTTGAAGGAGAATACCAAAAGATTGAAAAGGATTATGTGAGATTGGGAACTATTCATTCGTCGAAAGGGAGAGAAGCAGATCTTGTTTATGTTGCTACAGATTTGACAGAAAAGGTTGTCGAGCATATGTCCTCAGAGGTAGAAGGGGGCATAGATTATGATCCCGCTTCAAAGATTGTTCCAATACTAACAGACAGTGAGCGCAGAGTATTTTATGTGGGAATGAGCCGAGCTAGAAGGAGACTGGTAGTGATGGAAAATCTAGTTAAGAGTGCACCCACTTTACCTGTGGAAGTTCTTCTTAATAATGAATATACAGGCAAATCAATAGAAGATTTAGGGTATTGAATGTGGATAACGAGAACAGAATATTTTCACGTTTTGGAACCATAAGGTACGTAATATGTTTACAGGAATAGTAGAGACAGTTGGTAGGATTTCCAGCGTGGAGGAGAGCAACGAGGGTTGCAGGATGGGAATAGAAGTGGAGTGGGGGGACGAATTAAAGGATGGGGTTAGTGTATGTGTTTCTGGTGTTTGTTTAACGGTAGAATCACATAATGAGGAGGGTTTTGTGGCATTTCTATCTACAGAAACTATAGAGTGCAGTAGTCTCGGAGAACTACAGATAGGTTCTTTTGTCAATTTAGAAAGGGCCATGTTGGCAGAAGGAAGGTTTGATGGACACATTGTTCAAGGGCATGTAGATACCATAACCAAGGTGATTGCAATTGATCAAATTGGAGGTGATTGGGAATATGGATTTGAAATACCAAAAGAATTTGGCAAATATATGGTAAAAAAAGGATCGATAACAGTGGATGGGATTAGTTTGACAATTGCAGATATAGATGAAGAAAAATTTTCAATTGCAGTAATCCCAACTACATATTCAGAAACTACATTGCATGGGCGAAGGATAGGAGATATAGTGAATATTGAAGTGGATATATTGGCAAAATATGCAGAAAGGTTATTCAGAGATAATGGCATTAACAACTGAAGTCGAACCTGTAAAACTAAGTGCAGAAGTAACAACTAGTGGGATAAATATAAAATATTTGGATGGGAGAGTTGTCAAATATGCAAGCGTTCCAATTCAAGTAGAGGGTTGCATTCAATGTTAACCTGGAAAAGATGTACATGTTGTGCAATTACAAGGGGGAGAAGCAGAGGTTGTTTATGTGGATGAGTTAAAAACTGATCACAAGATTCTAGAATCGACAGGGGTGGGAAAATATTTAGTCCCTATGGAAAAGGTGATTCAGATTTTTAAAGGGGTTGTGGCTCGAAAAGAGGGGCATTCTATTGAAATCTGCTTGGAAACCAAATTGGAAAGGGACAGAATATTTGTATTCCAAGAAGATGAATTTGGAGAATTGGCACATGAATTAATATGAAATTGGAAGAGGAGAGAAGGAATTTTTGTGGGAAGTTATTGAGTAGTCGAGTTACCATAGTAAAGAATAATGCAAGTGAATAGACTCGCAAGTGCGCAGATACTCAATACATAGTAAGCCTCATTGAAGAGGTTAAAATCTGCCATGAGCCCAACAATGACAGGACCTATTGCCCCAGATAAAAGGAAAGTGGTTCTTTGAAGACCTAGGCTAGAACCTTGTGATTCGTTTGGGAGTAAAGATACGTCGTAAGTAGTAATTGTTGGCCAAAATCCCAATTGCACACTTATGATGGCCACTACAACGGCTATTGTGGCAATACTATTTGAAAATGGGAGAAGTACCAGACCGAATGCAGTTACAATAGTAGAAAAAATTAAGGGTTGGAAATATCCACGTTTGTCTGCAATCCATCCGAGCAGAGGTTGGATCAATAGACCCCCAATAAAGAAGATACTGAATAATGCCGCTGCCGTTGCTTCTTCAATGCCCTTGACAGATATGAGGTAAATGGGAAAAAAAGAGGTGAAACCTTGATAAACAATAGACATTGAAATCATAGAAAATGTGATGAGAAGAATTGTGGTTTGGTTCAGAGCACGATATATTTTGGAAAAGAGGCCAGAGAAATTGGATATCGAATTGGAAGGATTAGTTTGAGAAAGAGGAGGGACAGAAAGCCACAGTATTATTGCGGCAATAATGAAGATAGGGATTGAAAATCCAATGGCTATGCGCCATCCGAATATTGTATTGGGATAAGTGAGGAACAATAAAAGAGCAAAGGGAGGGAGTAAAGAATTCCCAATGGCACCTAATGCATTAGTGATACCAATCACAGTGGCCTGTAATTTGGGATATAGATGTACCAAAATGGTGACTCTAGAAGTACCGAAAAGTCCAGATCCGAGACCAAATATTAGCATCCCAAATATCAAAGCCGTTAATGAGGTAGAAAAGAAAATAACGATGAGACCTATAGATGATATTAATAGGCTAGTTGTTAGTGCAGTACGTTCCCCGAATGCGTCTGCAAAAATACCACCGGGGAATTGGCTCAATGCTTTAGATGCTGCTAAAGAACTAATTAAAATTCCAGCGATGGTATTTCCGATAGAAAATTCCAATTTTATATAAGGTAATAAAACGGGGAAGATAACATCTACACCAAAACGAAGGAACTGGCCCAACCCCACAGCTAATAATACCAGAAAAGAACCAGAAGAAAATATCCGCCTGGATTTTTTTAATATATTTTCCACTGTGGGAAATTCGAAGGGGTGTTGGATAATTGTTTGGATTTGATAAAATGAAAAAGAAGATTAGATAAGGATGCAGTACCGAAGCCGTTTTTCCCATGGCGCTTGAACGTTATTTATGCGAATCTCGGTTAATGTTGCTATGAGCATAGACGGGAAAATAGCATCTTCACTCAGGGAGCAGTTGGTCATAAGTGGACCGTCTGATTTTGATCGCGTTGATTCTTTGCGTGCTGAATGTGATGCGATTATGGTAGGTGTTGGGACTGTTTTGGCAGATGATCCAAAACTCTTGGTGCACAATGATGAATTGAGTTCGCGCCGACAAGAAAGTGGCATGTCAGCACATCCGGCCCGGATAATTATTGATTCAAATGGCCGGACACCGGATGATGCCCAAGTATTAGGAGAGGGCGCAAGAACATTTATTGTATTGAGTGAAAATGTAAAGAAAGAGCGAGTTACGGAATTAGAAAACTCAGGCGCCACTATCATCATATCAGGGGAAGATAGAGTAGACATAGAGAATGCGATGGGATCGTTCGAAGATTTTGGAATTGAAAATATACTAGTTGAAGGGGGAGGCGAACTCATTTTTACATTAGTGCAGAAAGAATTGATTGAGGAATTGACAGCGTATATTTCCCCGATGATCATCGGGGGGAAAGATGCCCCAACCTTGGTTGATGGAGAAGGTTTTGTAGATAATTTTCCACGTTTTTCATTAGTAGAAGTCAAGAGATTGGACGAAGGTGTTATGTTACGCTTAAAAAAAGAAAATAAATAGAAAAATAAAGATTATCGATCGAATAGATCGTCCAAATATGCCCCTGCATCTAGTGCCGCTTGTACCCCCATGGCCCCTGCAGTTATTGCTTGTTGGTAATGAGAGTCTACAACATCTCCAGCCCCGAAAATACCAGGGACGGCTGTTTTGGTTTTTCCAGAATGGAGATTATCGTTTGTCAAGAGGTAGCCTTCTGTATCTAATTCGACAGAGGTGGCAGATAAATAATCGGTGTTGGGGATATGCCCTATTGCTATGAACAAGGCCCCGACATCGATTTTAGATGTTTCCAGGTCGGGATTGTCTTGTTTAAGAGAAGGATTACCATCAGGATGAGAAATAAGATCCACGGTAGAAATACCTTCTTCGGGAGAGCCATTAATTTGAGATATTTCAGTGTTCCAAAGGATGCTTATATCCCCCGATTCAACTTTTTTCATTATACGTTCGACCCAATATTTTTCTGCACGGAATGAGTCTCTTCGATGGGCAATATATACTTTATTTGCAAATTTTGTGAGGAAGTATGCTTCTTCCATTGCTGCATCTCCCCCTCCAACGACGAGCATATCTTCACCTTTAAAAAATGCCCCATCACAAGTCGCACATGTGGAAACGCCATACCCCATCAGTTCGTCTTCGCCAGGGACACCTAATGTCCGGGCACTTGCACCACTAGCAATTATAATTGCGTCCGAGGTGAGAGAGGCACCATCGGACATACATACGGTGAAGGGGAGAGTAGTGTCGTCAATGGATTTTATTACACCATATCTCACTTCGGCTCCAAATTTGATAGCTTGGTTTTTCATCCTAGTTATCAGTTCGGGGCCATTAATTGCATCTGGAAAGCCAGGGTAATTTTCAACTTCCGTTGTGAGAGTAAGTTGACCCCCGGGTTCGGGTCCTTCGATCACCAAGGTGTTGTTTTTTGCCCGTCCGGAGTATATTGCGGCAGAGAGGCCAGCAATTCCAGCACCTACTATAATAAGTTCCCGATGCTCGACCTCACTGGTTTTAGAATTCGAAGATGTATTTTTTGGAGTCAATGGGAGACAATTAGAAATGGTAGATCAAACCACTTTCGTCTTAAAAATTCAGGATATAGTAAGAAAATGGCAAAAATAATTACAATAGGGGTATTTTCATAGTAGCATGAATGCAGATCTTGTAGAAAAAACGGAACGATACGGGGAAATGCTTTCTTCGGCGATGGAAATCGTAGAGATAGCACCCAGAAAAGATCCTCCGTTGGGATCTGCAGCAGAAGAATGCATAGTAATGGCAAATTCATATCTTGAAGATGGAAAAATATTCCTTGAAAATGGAGATTACGTTAATTCTCTCGCTGCTTTTTCATATGGTTATGGGTGGGTAGATGCAGGAGTTCGTTTTGGTCTTTTGATAGCCCCAGGAGATACAGATTTATTTTCTGTTTAATGAGAAATTGCAAAGAATTGGAATTCTTAGCAATATATTTATATTGGAATGGGGAGAAACAGCACCGAAAGATTTAAAAGCTATACATATTAATGACTGGTTAGGAGAGCAAAAATAAGGATTGGAAAAGGACAGATTCTAGTTCTTTATTTTTTCTTGGTAAATAACATGACTGACACACGTATTCGAGAATTTGAAAAAGAGGAAAATGATATTGAAAATGAAGTGGAAGATGGCGTATGTTCTGAATGTGGTGGCCGGTTGGTAGATGATGAAGAGAGAGCAGAAGTCATATGTGAAGATTGTGGTTTAGTGGTAGAAGAAGATAGAATCGACCCAGGTCCAGAATGGCGTGCGTTTAATCCTCAAGAGAGAGATAGAAAATCAAGAGTAGGGGCACCTACGACGACTATGATGCATGATAAAGGTCTATCGACTAACATTGGTTGGCAAGATAAGGATGCGTATGGGAAATCATTATCCCCACGTCAAAGAGAAAAAATGCAACGATTGCGCAGATGGAATGAAAGATTTAGAACACGGAATTCGAAAGAAAGAAATCTAAAACAAGCTTTAGGAGAAATCGATCGGATGGCTTCTGCATTGGGACTTCCAGAGAATGTGAGAGAGATGGCATCGGTAATATATAGGAGAGCTCTAAACGATGACTTGCTTCCGGGGAGGTCGATAGAAGGTGTTGCAACTGCAGCATTATATGCATCTGCTAGACAAACAGGGACCCCCAGAAGTTTGGATGAAATATCTGATGTTAGCCGAGTCGATAAAATGGAACTCACACGAACCTATCGATATATCGTGCGGCAGCTAGGATTGGAAGTTCAGCCAGCAGATCCAGTAAGTTATCTTCCAAGATTTACATCGGAATTGAATCTTTCTGAAGAAGCGGAAAGGAGAGCGAGGGAATTACTTCAGGCTGCAAAGAAAGACGGACTCCATAGTGGGAAAAGTCCCGTGGGACTTGCCGCGGCAGCGATATACGCTGCTGCCCTATTAACAAATGAAAAGGTAACCCAGTCAGAAGTGAGTGAAGTTACAGATGTTAGTGAAGTGACCATCAGAAACAGGTATAAGGAACTATTGGAGTCTGCTGAAGCAGGAACAGCGGCTTAGAATTAATGTGAAATAAAAATCAGTCGATTTTGGATAGTGCTCCACAGCCTTCACAGTGTATCATTGTAGAATTGTCTTTTTCCTCAAGTTTAGTGTCAGGGAGACTACAATCGGGACATATAACATAAGTTTGGGAAAATGATTGGATGATAGAAGAAAACCGAGTAGCTGGGAAAGATCCAGTTAGTCTTGCTCGGCCTATATCGTCAATAGTGGCACTAGTCCCAAATTCATTTTGAATAAATTTAAGCACAAAGTCTGAGTTGCGGTTTAAAACTTCGACTGTTTTCTTAAAATTCTCATATACAGTAACATTTCCTTCGGTTCTGACTTCGGGGTCTGGCAAGTTCCACCTAGATTTTGTAGAAGTGATTTCCGGCATTTCTTTGAAGGCGTGGTTCAATAAATCCTCATAATTCGACATATTTGGTTAAAATCGGTCTGCCAATATCAAGTCTTGCATCTGATGAGAGCCATGCTAACTGGGGTCAAATTAACTTATATGCTCTCAAATCAAAAGAGACATGAAAAGAGATGAAAAAACAGGAACTTATACATTTACATGGACTTCTTGCAGAAGTACCTACGTATTGTCAAGAAAATTATGATATTTCATTCGATGTGAGCCGATATGAACAATTGAAAATTCGGCCTACTTCAATACATCAATCTAAGACGGATCATAAAAACGCGGTGTTTTCACTGGCAGAGGGAATCTGTGCCACTCTCGATCCAAAAGAAGAAGTGGAGCAGATTAAAATATAAATAATTAGCAGAGAAGAATTCTGAAAAGGGATAAGTATTGGAGAGGTTATCCTGAAAGTGATTCCTCCTCGGAAGAATCATGTTGGACTATATTGAGTATTTTCAATGGGATATTTCTTAGTTTTTGCCCTATTTCTTTTCTAGCGATCCTCAAGGCATGCTCATCTCCTTCTGCATTGAAAACAACCATTTCTAATTCTAGCGCAACTAATCCATCATTTGCTGCTATAAATGCAGGTTCGTGGGATGTGCCGCAATCAGCACAAGTTCGGTTTACTGCAGTTATTTCGACGTATTTGAGATCGGGATTGAGCATATCTCCGGTTTTGGAGATTGCTATTCTAACAGCTTCATTAGGAGTTTCAACATTGTATACCGGCACTGCGGCTTCAAGAGTAACAGCATAATCCATGTATAGTGTGAGACGTGGTCGAAGTAGAAGAGGTTAGCTATCTGATTTGAGAATAAGTTGGAGAGAGGAGGTTGGAAAGAAGAAGAATTATGTAAAAATAGAAATAAGACTACAAGGTGAATTCTGGTATTATTTCAGATAGTTCTTTGTCAGGAGGGTTGGACCTCCAAGCCACACTTGAGAGTGGGCAAACATACCTGTGGGACCGTGATGACGGGAATGATTACGTGGATTCTGGTCTTAGTGGAGGGACGTCATGGTATAGTGCAATTATTGATGGAAATGTCATACGTGTGAGACAAATTGGTGGAAAATTAGAGTGGGAATCGAACGCAGAAGTGGAAGGAACTATTAGGCGGGTTTTGGGGTTGAATGATGACCTAAATGAAATAATGAAAGAAAATCTAAAAGATCCATTGGTGGATGCTGCTTATACTAAGTACAAGGGTATGCGAATTGTTCGAGATCCATTTTTTGTATGCGTAGTATCATTTATTTGTTCTTCCCAGATGAGGGTCGAAAGGATATTTAGAATGCAACAAAAACTCCGAAGAGAATATGGGGAGAAGATTAGGTTTGAAGGAAAAGAATACTATGAATATCCAAAACCGAGCAAACTTGCTTCTTTGAAAGAGTCAAATTTAAGAAAAATGGGATTTGGGTATAGAGCCCCTTATGTGATAGAAACTGCTAAAATTTTAGAAAAGAACGAGATGTGCACATCATACATTCTAGAAGATTATGAGCAGAATAGAAGCAAATTGACTGAATTAAAGGGCGTTGGTGAAAAAGTTGCGGATTGTATTTGTTTATTCTCCATAGGCCACTTAGAGGCAGTTCCATTAGATACCTGGATCAGATCCACAATCAAGATTCATTATCCTAGTTGTTATCATAAATCATATCAAGATACATCCAAATCGATAAGAAATAAATTCGGACCATATGCAGGATATGTACAAACGTATATTTTTCACTATCTTCGTCATGAGGCAGGCATGACAGGGAACATAGAATCAATAGACAAGAGGAATAAGTAATAAAGGAGGATTTAACGCGCTGCCTATCCAGAGAATGAATAATGATAACTTCGAAGAGGATGGCAATTGTTGATCGAAATGCTGCCGAATTTGGCGTTTCACAGATTCAATTGATGGAATCTAGTGGCCATGCTGTTGCACGTGCCGTAAAAGAAATTGCGGCGGAGGGATCAAAAATAGCAATTATAGGGGGGAGAGGGAATAATGGAGGCGATGCTTTTGTTTCGGCACGTTTTCTTCGAGGTTTTGAAGTGGAGGTTTACTTAATAGGCAGGCCAGAATCAATAGCTACCCCGATTGCAAAGAAAAATTGGGAAGTTCTACAAACATATGGATATAACACAAAAAGTATAAAAGATGCGTCAGAGTTCTATTTAGAAAATGCAGACATAGTAATAGATGGGCTATTAGGTACAGGGATAAAAGGTCCTGTTCGCGAACCGGATAAATCAATAATTGGAAAAATTAATTCTTCGAATGCTACGATTGTTTCGATTGACATACCTTCGGGTTTTGATGCAGATGGAGGGAGAACAGGAATTTCAGTGGATGCCGATTTAGTGGTAACGTTTCACGATATAAAACCAGGAATAAAAGATCATAAAAATGTAATTATTGCAGATATTGGAATACCAAAGTCTGCCAGTATTTTTGTAGGCCCAGGAGATCTTCTCACGCTAAAACGTCCGGGAGGGAAGCATAAGGGCGAATTTGGACGGGTGATGATAGTAGGAGGAGGACCGTATACAGGGGCCCCCCTGTTGAGTTCATTGGGTGCCCTAAGGGCAGGGGCAGATCTTGTTTATGTGGCAGTTCCGTCTTCAATAGCTAATGAAATTCAAGGGTATGCACCGGAAATAATAGTTGAACCGTTCGAAGGTGAATTGTTATTGTCAAAACATGTAGATAAACTGATAGAAAGATCAACTCAAATGGATGTGGTGGTGATAGGTCCAGGATTAGGGAATGATGAAAAGACTATTACTGCAATAAGGTCGTTTCTTGAAAAATATGAAGGCAAGGCAATTATTGATGCAGATGCACTTGAGGTCGTACAAGATACTGCCCTTCCTGCAGAGGTTATTTGTACACCACACTTAGGAGAATTTATTAAAATGGGAGGTCCAAATCTTATCGGAGAACTGGATGATAAGATGACATTGGTACAAAAATTTGCTGAGGGCCTCGGTCAAGTGGTATTAGTCAAAGGGGAGCGAGACATAATATCAGATGGGAGAGATACCCGTGTGAATCAAACAGGGAATCCAGGGATGACAGTAGGAGGGACAGGAGATATACTTGCAGGAGTTACAGGGGCTCTGTTTTGTACCCAAGATGGTTTAACAGCTGCTTCCATAGCGGCATATGTAGTTGGAAAGGCGGGAGACTTTGCTGTTGAAGAGAAAGGAGGGTACGGAATATTACCCACGGATTTACTGCCCTGCATTCCAACAGCATTGGGAGGGAGAATATGAGTGAAAAATTAACCCATATCGATGAGAAAGGAGATGCAAATATGGTGAATATTGGAGCTAAAAAGGACATCATAAGAAGGGCTAGATCGAGAGGAGAAATCAAATTAAAACCTTCGACGATAAATGCCATTGAAAAAGATTCAGTTGCCAAAGGGAATGTATTGTCTGTTGCTAGAGTTGCTGCGATCGACGCTGTCAAGCATACATGGGAAATAATTCCCCTTTGTCACCAGATAGAAATAAACGGGATTGAAGTGGACTTTTCAATAGAAAAGGATAAAATCACCATGGAGGTTGAAGTCGAAACATTTGGTAAAACGGGTTGTGAAATGGAAGCACTTGTTGGATTGAGTATCGGATTGAATACTATATGGGACATGGTCAAATCTATTGAGAAGGATCAAAATGGAAAATATCCAGATACATCAATTGATCAGATACAAGTTATAGAAAAAATAAAACAAGATTGACATAGTTATTTATTTGAGGGCGATAGACTATGACTGTGGAAATTGGTATTGAGCAATTGGGACGTGAATTTGGAGTGGGCGCAGTAGTTGGTGCAATTGTAGGTTTTGCAACGAAAAAGATAGCCAAGCTAATTGCGGTGATAATAGGGATAGAAATAGTCCTATTCAGGCTTTTGGAATCGAGAGGAATAATTCAAGTTAACTGGGATAGAATTGAAGGTTCATTTTTAGGAGCTAGTGATGTAGCAATGGGAGCTTCGCCCCCTTCTTGGCTTGTTTCAATTGCTTCAACTCTATCAATAGGAGCAGGATTCGTCGGTGGTTTTATTCTTGGGTTCAAATATGGATAGAGAAGAAAAATATAGGAGATATTACTTGTTATCTTTTACAATCCTGGTTTCAGCTTCTCCTTGTGACAGTCCATTTGCTAAGTTATAGAATTCGTCTTGCATTCCAGCGGGGAACCTAACAACACCAATCCAAGACCCGTCGTTTTGCCATTCTTCTTTTTCTAGAGTGCCAAATGCCCTGATTTGAGCTTGTGCCTTTCCGGCATATGAAGAAGGGAATCGAACTGCAATGGATATTTCCTCAAATCGAATGGGTATCAATGGACGAAGTGCATCGAGAGCATCACCAACTTGATTTTCAGCAGGTTTTAATGGATCAACATGAAATCCAGCTTGTTCTAACGCTGCTTCGATTCTTGCGGGCGGGTGTGGTGCATTGTTCATTTGTGGATTTATAGCATTTCGAGTTATAATAGTAATGAGCTTCCTGTGCTTCTGTTCTTGCATTTCACGGCGTTGTTTGGCTGTGATCTGAATATCACCCAACCGGATGACCTCAGGGATTATAGATAGGGGGTCGGTTGTGTTGAATACTTTTTTTAGATCTTCTTCAGCGGGACGGTCACCACGAGATGCATCTTCAAAGACATCCTGTGCGGCGATTACATCCTCAATATTACCGTCAAAATTTCCGGAAGAAATTAATAAGGCTGCGTCTGGATCGACTAAAACTTCAAATCGGGATCCGGATTTTTCTAGTCGTGCGATGACAGCTTTATCTAGAGAGATCATAAATGGATATAGAAGCCCCCAGATAAAAACGTGTGTTGATGATAAAATGCCAGAAAGCTATTTTTTATCGTCTGAAGGGGGTTTTGCAGTTAGTTTTAATTTTTTGATATATTTCCCTACTTCTTTGGAATCTAAAGGACTAAAAAGTGCAGTTGTAACAGGAATGGTAGCTACACCGACTCCCTCTGGATCTAGCCCTTCTTCGCTTGCTTCTGCTAAAGATTTAAGTGCTAGTTCAATCCCACTTTCGAGGGAGAGATCTGAAGAATAATGTTCTTCCAAAAATGCCCTTATTTTGGGCCTGTCCGAACCAATAGAAACGGCTTTCCATTCGTAAGGAGTCCCAGAAGGATCTGTTTCAAACAGACGTGGAGACCCATCTTCAATTCCACCAATGATTAAAGAAGACCCAAATGGTCTTGCCCCCCCTATTTGAGTATATTGTTGTATATGATCCGTTACGTATTTAGATAAAGCTTCAATTCCTATTGGTTCTTGATATCGTAATCGGTTGATTTGAGCCATCTGACGTGCAAAATCTATTAATTGTCTCGCGTCCGCAACGTGCCCTGCAGATGCAATCCCAATATGTTCATCTGCTTTGTGGATTTTCTCCACGGATGATCGTTCTTGAAGGAGTTGTCGCGTGGAAGTGTCTGCTGCTAGTACAATCCCATCGGAGGTTCGGATACCAATACTAGGAGATCCTCTTTTGACAGCCTCTCGGGCATACTCCACCTGATAGAGCCTACCATCTGGAGAGAATATCGTGATTCCCCTATCGTATGCTTGTTGTTGTGCTTGGCCATGCATGCTATATCACTTAGGTAACATCTAGGTGGGTTGCCCCAATAAAGTCATTATCGATTTTGATGTCTACGCTATTTTCTCTAATAAAACAAGAAGATAGTTTATTATTGAAAAAGAGTTCCTTGGAAACAATAGAAGTGGGAAGGTCTGAGAGGTATTTTTCTTCACAGGTTTTTATCGTGCCACTGACTCCTTTAATCAAAATGCCAATGGGGAATTCATTTATTTGAGAAATGCACGCCAGACTAGATTTTGCCATATGTAATGCGTCTCGGGGCGTTCTGATAATTCCCCAGCCTGAACCGTCTGAAAATTCAAATCGAATGAGGAATAAATCTGCAGTTGCGGCACCATTATCGCCGAATAACCTACTTGTCGAAGTCCAAATAGCGTGTTGAAATGTGCGTTTGTCTATGTTAGCTGTTGGCCAAGATTCTATTGAAACTACCACATATCTATATCGGGGGCGGAGATGTTTCGGGAGGGGTTTCAATTTGAATCACCATATTTCCCGCGTTTTACCCCCATATTGGCATATATTCCAGAGAGGTTGTCTATATTTTTTGATAGAATAATCCCCCATTCCAAAAGGCCAGTTTCGATGTCCTCGGGAGTCATTCCAATCAACCTCCCTACTTCCATTAGTTCACGTGGGGAGCGCAATTCTAGGTGAGAGGTGGGATTGGAACTCACTACAAATGGCACATTGTATGCAGATATAATATTCCACTGTTTTTTTAGACGGTGGAGTGACTTGATTCTATTTTTCCCACTGCCACGGAGTAAATCGCTGAGATTTACTTCCAATCTAACATTGTTTTTTGCTGCTTCTTTCGCCATGACATGGCTCATATTATTCTCATTCCTAAGTGAGTGGCAGAGTACGTCTACGTTTTTTTGTTTACTGATAAATAGATTTGTTGGGGCATCCCCGCCTCGGACGCACAACAAGGGAGTCTTGTTTCGATTACTGTTAATCTTCCCACTTAAAGTGGAGAGATTTTTTTCATTGATTTCAAATCCAGAGAAAACCTTAATTTCAAATTCATTAGAAATTGTTTGTAAATCTGGATTTAAAGAATCCATATTTTGTTCTCGTGCTATGATCCCACTGAATCCATGATCAGAAGCAGTAGCTGCCATTCGGGATAGGGTAGAAGTCCCAATAGGTGTTGCATATACTGCTTCGAACATACAAATACTAAGTACGCCCATATGTAAAACAAATCGGGTTTAAACAGATGCGAGGATAAAATTTAGTTGGATTTGGGTAGATAGACACGTTTGCTATAAAGCAATGCAATAGGTATACCAGAGATAAGGAGTACTACGACTAAATATAAAAATCCAGTTCTAAGTCCGCCAATATCTCCAATGTACCCAATGACGACAGGGGAAATGGAACCGAGTAGCAATGCTCCAGTCCATAGATAAGCGAAGGTCCTACCTTCTCTATCAGGGGGTGCTATTGAGTTAATGAGAGCATCTCTAGCAGGTGCGGAAGCCCACAGGGTTGCCCCGATTGCTATAGAAACGAGAAGTAGTTGAGAAGCAGATAGGTCGACTAGTGCAAGAATTGCAATTGAAACTGAACCTGTTAAAACGCAGGCCAAGAGTATCAATCTAGAATCATACATATCTACGAGTTTGCCGACTACTAATTGGCTCAGTCCCGCGGAAATTAATAATACTGAAAAATACCAACTTGCGGTGGAAGTAGAAGTAACGACAGTGCCGAATAATTCGAATGTATAACCATATATTTCATCGAGGAATGCTGGGAAAAGGGCACCTATGCCATCGGCAGTGATTCCGCGGATGGAGAAATATGCTAAAATGGCCAAAATCGGGAGGACGTATGCACGAGGGTCGGATTTCCAAAAACTTGAAGACGAAGGAGAAATGTTTTTCTTGGAAGTGGGTAGTGTATTATACCCTTTCAAAATGGAGAATAAAAAGAATGCATAAATCAATAAAAATGCACCGAGGCCTATGAAAATCAAAGACCAATCTAGATAAATTACAAAAATTCCCAATACCGCAGGTCCAAGTCCATCTCCAAATTTTGCAGAGCTCCCCCAGAGACCATATGCCCTTCCTTTAGAATCTGCAGGAATATTTGCAGTTATGAGAGGGTACCCAGCAGGGTGTAATAGACTAGAACCTGCACCAGATAAAAACATGGCAAGCATCATTATCAAGAGTCTGCAATCGAATGATTGTCCAAAGAGAAGAACTTCGAATGCTAAAAAAGAACTTGTTGCGCCGATAGCAAATAATGCATAAGTAATTCCATGGGTACCGAATGCCAAAGGTAACAGAATACGCCTATCACTAGAATCGGCTACAATACCAGAGGGTATTTGGAATAGCCCGGTGCTGAATATTTGTATTGCAGGTAGAAGAGCAATTTGCCAGAGGGGGGCTCCAAAAAAAAGCGCCCAGAGAGGGATCAGGGGCGGGATCATTCTGCGGGCAAAGTGGTCTATTCCATGTGTAAATGCCATCAATAAGGCAAAATTTGAAGAAGTGTATTTCATTTATAATCTCTATTAAGGATTAAGAATTAGAAGGTAGATATACATTCTTACTGTAGAGTAAGAAGAGAGGAAGTGCAGAAAGAGCTATAAAAATAGCAATAATTGCAAATGCACTTCTGAGTCCACCTACATCCCCAACGTATCCTACAATTATAGGAGATATGGAACCAAATAAAAGTGCCCCAGTCCATAGATAAGCGAAGGTCCTACCTTCCATTTCAGGAGGAGCTATGGAACTAATTAGAGCATCTCTAGCAGGTGCGGCCCCCCAAATGGATGATCCGATTAAAATCAAGACTATGAGTAAAGAAATGGGAGATAGGTCAATGAATGCCAAGGCAAAAATAGGGACAACCCCGATAATGGCAAATACTATCAGTACAGTTCTTGGATCGTATTTATCAACCAATTTGCCACACCAAAGGGAAAAGAATGCTGCAGAGAGAAGAGTTGCAGCATAGTACAAACTAGCGGTGGAAGTGGAAGTGACAACGGTGCCGAATAATTCGAATGTATAACCATACAATTCAACGATGAATGTGGGAATGAAAGTTCCTAGGCCATCGTCTCCGACGCCTTTGATAGAAATGAAAGCCAATACGGCTAATAGAGGGTAAGTATAAACTCGAGGGTCTTTTTTCCAGGTGGCAGGGGGGCTACTGGAAAGATCTTTTGAGAATATAGAAGGGGAAGTGTCATAGTTACCTAATGCCATGAATAAGAAGACCCCATAAAAAATGTGGACCAATCCAAAGAAAATGAAAATTAATGGCCAATCCATATACAGTAAAAGCACACCTAGAACTGCAGGCCCAAGTCCATCTCCAAATTTTGCTGCACTATTCCACATTCCATAGGCACTCCCTTTGAGTTCTGGAGAAATGTTTGTTGTCAAGAGAGGGAGCCCAGTTGGGTGTAAAACACTAGTTCCCATCCCTCCTAAAAACATAGCCACCATCATGATAACTAGACGTCCATTGAAGGGATAATTTAGGAAATTGACTGTAAAATCTAGAGCCGAGCTGAATGCGGCGAAAGTGAATAGTAAATAAGTCAATCCAAGGAGAGCAGTTCCGAATGGTAGCAAGTACTTCCTATCTTTTGAATCGGAAATGATCCCAGCAGGTATATGGAATATTGCACTTCCAAATAGCAATAATGCAGGGATGAGTGCAATTTGCCACAAAGGAGTTCCAAAAAGTAAAGCCCAGATGGGAATAAGAGGAGGAATAAGTCTTCTAGTAAAATGATCAAGCCCATGTGCAAAACTAAGCATTAATGCAAAGTTTCTATCTGCAGAGTCCATTGAGGATTTGAAGTGTTGAAGATATTACAGCTTTCCGATTGAGGATCAATTGGGTGAATTAAAAGATAGAGATTTTTTTATCACGTACAAGAGACACGATGCGAATAGCATCACTAATGCAAGTGTTACGAATAGAAATAGAGGACTGAAATAAGTTAATAAACCCCCTGCAACAGCACCTCCAATCGCGCCAATGCCATAAACTCCCGTAAAGGTTATTCCAAAGGACAGCCCACGTGTTTCTTCAGGAGTGTGGAGACTAATAAGAGTGGCTTGAAGGGGTTGAATGAAGAAAAGGAAAAATCCCAAAGCCATGCCAAAAAGGGCAAATAGCATTATTCCAGATTGGACCGCAGGGAGGAAGAAAAGGGAAAGTGCGCCCAATGTGAAATAGCCGAGGAGGAGGGGAGATTCTGGTCTGAAACGGTCTGAAATTTTTCCTGCTACATATTGCCCTAGTGCCCCGATTGTCAAAATGCCGGCATAGAAATAGTTGGATGTCTCGAAAGAGAATCCAAGTATCGAGATAGGATCGGTTTTCAAGAGAGATAGCACTACAGGAAGGAAAGTTAGGATACTCCGATAATAAAATCCATAGGAGACCACCAATATGAAGATGAGTAGGAAAACACCAGCCAACAAGAATTTAATATTAGACGAAGTTTTTCGTAGGGCGTTATTTGAAAGAATGTATTGAGTATCAGAATTCCCAGAGAAGGTATCTTCAATTTTGATTTGTGAAGATGCGATGGCGACGAATAAAGAAAGGGTGGCCAAAATTGCTGCGACATATCTCCAATCGAAAAAGACTAATAGCAATATAGTTGCAAGAGGTCCGAACGCAGTTCCGATATTGCCTGCAATACCATGGTACGCGTAGATAGTTCCTATTGATTCAACTTTCCTGCTGATGAGAGAAAGTCCGGTGGGGTGGTATATACTAGCTGCAGCCCCCCATACAAATAATGCGAATGCTATGGAAAATAGACTATGGGACATACTCAATATATAGAATGAAGTTGCCATTCCGAGTAAGCATAACAGAATGAGTTTTTTGGAGCTGATGTGATCTGCTAGAATTCCACTAGGGAGGGAACCCAATCCAAATAGACCATATCCAACAGTGACGATAAGGCCAATGATCGCAGGTGTAGTATCGAATTCGGATAACCAAATGACAACGAATATTGGGATCGAAAGTTCGAAAGTATGAACAGTGGCATGTGCCATTGAGACAAATTTGAGAATGGATAGATCAATTTTATTCAAATTGATTCCCCCGAAGATCATACATGAGATAAGATTATTGGATTAAAGTTTAATGGGGTAGTTAATGAACTTCACTAGGTAGTCAGTGGAGAAGATTGGGGATCAAATAGTTATTTTTCCAAGAATGGCAGATTTCGGAATTGGGCCAAAATTATGACTATCATCACTACTAGTTGGATCGGGGTTGTCCCCAGTGAGTGAAAATTCCCCCTCACCTTGGAGCTCAAAAATTCTTTTGAT
>MDTE01142967.1_pt1 | contig 30572 bp, 27 predicted proteins | sample 811231 | NCBI WGS metagenome assembly MDTE01 (sample SAMN05326651, study PRJNA326480) | marine metagenome | isolation source: seawater | place: Indian Ocean: Red Sea | collected 2010 | reverse complement strand
TTCCATAATTTTTTTATTATCGTATTTTTTTCTTCTAAGTCCGATTAAATTTATTCCTTTTAAATAGTTTCTGTTTCCAAAAGATAGACCGAAAGGAATCACATCCTTTAGGACACCGGTCATTCCACCAATCATTGCTAATCTGCCTATTCTAGTAAATTGCTGAACTGCTGAGTTCCCCCCAATAACAACAGAGTCTTCGATGGTAACATGTCCACCTAATGGTACATTATTTGCAATAACAACGTTATTTCCAATATTACAATCATGAGCAACGTGAGATGAAATCATAAACAAACAATTATTGCCTACAACCGTTTTACTTCCTCCTCCAGCTGTTCCGGGATTAATTGTTACGTATTCTCTTATTATATTGTATTCACCTATTTCTAAACTATTTGTTTCTCCTTTGTATTTTAAGTCTTGTGGAGATGTACCTATACTTGCAAAAGGATAAATTTTTGTTCCTTTTCCTATTTTTGTTTTACCTTCAATGTGAACATTCGAAATTAACTCAACACCTTCGTCTAATTCAACATTGGGCCCAACAAAACAAAATGGTCCAATTTTTATATCTTTGGCAATTTTTGCTTTTCTGTCTATTACGCTAGATTTGTGTATCATCTATTTCTGTCTACTATTGTAGCTGACCATTCAGCGTCTGCCATTTTTTTATCCTTAACTCTAGCTACTCCTTTATATTTCCATACTCTTCCATGAGATCTAACAGCTTCAATATCTAAGAGTAATTCACAATCAGGCATTACTGGATTTCTAAAACGAGCTTTTTCAACACTCATTAAATAAACAAGCTTGTCTTTATACTCAGCAGGATCTATACCATGCGCCGTAAGAGCAGCGGCAGCTTGTCCAAAAGCTTCTACAATCAAGACCCCAGGCATTACAGGTTGGCCTGGAAAATGACCATCAAAAAAAAATTTATCTTTCTTAACGTTGACTATTGCTGTTGCTGATTTAAGGGGAACAATATTAATTAATTTTTCGATTAATAGCATTGGTTCTCTATGGGGAAGAAGTTTTTGTATCTCTTCTTTATTTATAGTATCAGCCATTATTTTTTTCCTTTTTTAAAAATTCTTTTAATGGAACAGCGGGATAACCCATAACTATAGCATTGTTAGGAATATTTTTAACAACTCCACTGCCTCCGCCAATTTTAACATTATTTCCAATCTTCAAATGTCCAGAAATTCCAGCTTGTCCTCCAATAGATACATTATCTCCAATAATTGAACTACCAGCGAAACCCACTTGTCCTGCTATCATACAATTTTTTCCAATCTTTACATTATGAGCCATATGTACCTGGTTATCTAAAAAAGTATTTTTACCAATAACAGTGTCTCCTATGGATCCTCTATCTATAGTACAGTTGGCGCCAAGCTCAACATTGTCGTGAAGAATAACTCTTCCTATGTGAGGAAATCTAAAGTTTTTAGATTTATCTGGGATAAAACCAAAACCCTTAACACCTATTTTACAACCATCTTGTATCACAACATCATTTCCTATTAACGTATTTCTAATGGTAACATTTGATCCAATTACACAATTATTTCCAACCTGAACATCGTGTTCTATTGTAGTATTATTTCCTAATTGTGTTTTAGAACCTATTTTTACTTGTTTTCCAACAAAATTATTCTTACCAAATGTAACAGATTGAAAATTTGATGAAATACTTTCAAATGAAACAAGTGTATTATCAGGATAATCAATATCAGCTTTAGGGTAGAATTTTTTGGCAATTTTAGCAGCTGTAAATAAAACGCTTTTAGTAATAATTTTTAAACATTCCTTTGGTAAATAATTTTGTAAATTTCTAGTAGTAATGCATGCAGAAGCTTTTGTTTTATTTGCTAACTCTTTATAATCTAATGAATTAAAAAAAGTAATATCATTTTTAGTTGCTTTATCGAGAGTTTTGATATCGGATATTTTAATTGAACTTTTATTTCCTGATAATTCATCAGTTAAATCAGCAAGATTATATGGTCCTTCAGGAACAAAAAAAAATATTTCTGCCATTAAAACTAATTTAGTTGTATTGATTTAAGTTCTTTATCTAAAATTTTTAAAATCTTATCTGTCAAATCAAAATTTGAATTAGCTAAAAGAACATATTTTTTATCAACTATTACCTCAATATTATTTTCTTGCATAAATTTTTGTAAAATTGGTATAAGTGCAGTTTCGAGTTTTTTTCTTGCTTCGTTTTTTTTACTAACCCAGTCACTAGAAGCTTTACGTCTTGTTTTCTGAAAATTTACACTTTTTGTTCTTAACTCACTGAGACTCTTTTTGTATTCTTCAGCAGAAACTATCTTTTTCTTAGAAATTAAATCTGTTTCCTCTTTTTTAAGTGCTTTTGACTGTTTTTCCAATTTTCTATTTTCACTATCAAATTTCTTTTTTAAGAAACTTTGAGCACTTTTTCCAGCCTTACTTTCATTTAAGATTTTTTTAATATCAATAAAATAAACATCTGAAGCAAGAACAGTATTTTGCAAATTGACTAGAAAAATTAAAAGAAAAAATATTTTTATATATTTCATTTAAAACGATGTTCCTATTTCAAATTTGAATGTTTGTGTTATATCGGTTTCAGCTGAAGAAAGATCTTGTGCAATTACAAAGTTTAAAGGTCCTACAGGTGTATACATATTTGTTGCAAGACCAAATGATGATCTTATTTTGCTTGATTGTCCTGCTGACGCATCATAATCAACATGCCATAGGTTCCCTATATCAACAAAAGCAGCAACATCCGTCTGGGTAGCTTCAGGAAGTAAATTAGGTAGCGCCGCTTCAATATTTAAAGCTGTAGCATAATTTCCTCCTACATAATCACCTTGATCAATTGGACCAATTTTTCGTGACTCAAAACCTCTTAATCTTTTACTTGGAATGTGTAAACGTTTACTTAATCGAACATCATCCTCAACGGCAACTATTGCAGAAGCATAAAACTTCACAGCTCCAACAACATCGTCTCCGAATGACTTATATTTAGAAGCAGAAATTCTATTTAAAACAGAAGAATTATCTTCAGCAAGTAATGGCAGTTCTTGGGTGAAACCTAAAATAGACCCAGTAGTAGGCATGAAACTTCTATCTCTTGTGTCTTTTTGAATTCCATAACCAAAAGTAAATTCGGTGAAATCTCCAGCTTGTTTTTTAAGTGAGTCTGATGCAGTGCTATCAACTTTCATATCATCAAAAGCTAGTTCTAAACGAGGTGAAAAGAAAATGTCATTGTATTGTTCAAATCTAGTACCAATTCCAAACCTGGTTAGCGTGTTTTCATAACCAGAATCAGGTCTATCAGTTTTTTTGCTTGAAACGCCCATATCAACAGAATTTCCAGAATAATTATAGTTAGGATTAATAATATCAAATCCTCCTCTAACGGAATTTTCAGATAAGTCTAATGCGGTATCAATAATTAATCCTTTTCCAAGATAATTATTTTCCTGTAGTGCAAATTGAAAAGTTGTTCCTTCTGTCCCTGTTCCTGCACCAGCAGAAATTTCACCTGTTGGTTGTTCTTGGACTTGAATTTCTAATACTCTTAAATCCTTTGAACTACCTTCGGTTAATTTATGCTTAACTGTTTTAAAAAGTTTTCTTGATTGTATATTGGAAATAGATTTTTGTAATTTTACTTTACTAAAAGGGTCTCCCTCATCAAGAAGTAATTCACCTCTAACAACTGAGTCATTTGTAACAGTATTGCCCTTTATATTAATTCTCTCTACTAAGACTTTTCTACCTTCAAATATTTTAAATTCTAAATCAATAAAATCTCCGTCAATAGTTTCTGAAACAGAATGGTTCACGAATTGTAATTCATTATTATCAATTAATTTATCGATAGACTCTAAAATTTGAGTTATTTTTAGCGGCGAATAAAAACTCCCTGCAATTTCTTTAAAATTATTTTCTAATGGTCTAAATATTTTTTTGTCAAAAACTGGATCAATATCTGTTGAGATTTTTTTAATTCTATATCTTTTTCCAGAATTGATGCTAAAAGTTAATTCTATCCCCTCTTTATCCTTAACAAAAACATTGCTAGATAAAATCTTAACATCATAATAACCCTTGCCTAAATAATAATTTTTTAAAAGTCTCTTATCAAGTTCAATTCTTTGATCGTTTAAATAAATATTTCTAGAAATAAATTTCCAAAACTTAGCTTCTTCTGATGCAATAACATCACGCAGTCTTTTACTTTTAACTTTTTTATCACCTATAAAATATATTTTAGATATTTTTTCTCTTTTCCCTCTTTCAATTGAAAATATTAAATCTAATAAATTGCTTCCATCTTTAACCTCTTTAATTCTTGCTTCTACAGTAGGAGAATAATATCCTAATGTTTTATATAAAGTTTTAATTGTTAGAACATCATTGCCAACGTCACTTTTTATATAGGAAGCTTTTTCTTTTAATGATAGAGCCTCTAAAATTGCATCACGATATTTCTTTGCAGGCTCGCCCTGAATTATAATTGAGTTGATTATAGGATTCTCTTTAACTTCAATTGATAAAGTTCCTCCTGATAAATTAACAGATATTTTTGAAAAAAATTTTGTTTCGTAGAGATTTTTAATTATTTTATCAACATCATTTTGAGAATAATCATTTCCTTTTTTAATTTCTCCGTAAACAATAATAGTTTCCTTCGAAATTCGTTCATTTCCTGAAATTTTAATTTTATTTAATATTTCAGCGTTAGCATTTAATGCTATTAAAAAACTGAACAAAAAAAATAATCTATAAAAAGCATTTGTCATGATTTATCTTTTATAATTTGTACTGTTTTGTATCTTGCCCATTTGTCAATTTTATATATATCATCAATACTAGGTCTCTTTTTTACAGCATATTTCTTAAAATCTCTATCTTTAAAAATTCTTTTAAGACATTGATAGATAGCGCTATATGGTATTTCCTTTTTAATAAATCTATCTACTAATATCTCGTTACAAGCATTGAGAATTATTGGGCCAGAATTTTGGTAAATTTTACTGTTTAAAAGAGTAACAATTGGAAATCTTTTTTTATCTACTCTCTCAAAACTCAAATTTTTTAAATAATGTTTTTTAGTATTAATGAAATTATCGATATTAATTTTGTTATCATAAATAGCATTTGCTATTGGAATTTTCATGTTTGTTTCATGGTACAATAATTTACTTTGGCCATTCTTAAAAATAACAATAGCATGAACAAGAGATTGAGGGTGAATAACGATTTCATACTTTTTTGGATTAAATTTAAAAAGTCGAAATGCTTCAATTAATTCTAATACTTTGTTCATAAGATTTGAGGAATCTATCGAAATTTTTTTGCCCATTTTCCAATTTGGATGTTTTGATGCATCTTTAGGTTTAATATTCTTAAAATTTTTAAGTGGTTTCCTCAAAAAAGGTCCACCTGAAGCAGTAATTAAAATTTTTTTTATATCATTGTCATTGTAATTTTTTGTCAATTGGTTGATAGAAAAATGCTCTGAGTCGATAGGAATGATTTGTGTTTTATATTTTTCGGATATACTGTTTATAATATGCCAACCACAAATTATACTTTCTTTGTTAGCCATTAAAATTTTTTTACTTTTTTTTGCAAATTGTATTGTGGGTTCTAAACCAGCAATCCCTACTATTGCTGATATTGTGATGTGAAATTTTATATTTTTTGGTATTTGATTAAAATTATTAATTACTTTAGTTTTTTTTAAATTCTTATCTTTTAATATTTTTTGATAAACTTTATAACTATTAACAACATAATATTTGGGTTTATATTTTTTTATTTGATGCTTTATGGTTACATAATTCGAATTTGCAGATAACAATAAAATAGTAAAATTCTTTCTATTTAAATTTATTATCTCCAAAGTATTTTTGCCAATACTTCCAGTAGATCCTAGGATTGCAACTTTTTTTTTCATTATGGAAATAATTCTAATAAATATAAAATGTTTGCAATGATAACAACAAACATTAAGCCATCTATCCTATCAAATAGGCCTCCATGGCCCGGTAACATTTTTCCTGTATCTTTTAAATTTTCAAGTCTTTTTAAATAAGAAATACAAAGATCACCTAATTGTGCAGCTAATGAAAGTACAATTGCTAATAGATAATATTTTGGTTGTGTTAAAATTTCTATTTCAAACTTTATAAAGTTTTGTACAAAAATTTCTAATAAAAATACAGATATTAATGAAAAAATCAAAGACCCTAAAACACCTGATAATGTTTTATTTGGACTAATTTTTGTAATTTTTTTCCATTTAAAATATTTTCCAAAAATATAACCGCCTACATCTGAACTAATAGTTATAGTTATAACCCAAATTAATAAAACAAATGATGACATAGTTTCATTTCTTAAATTTAAAATTGACAATAGAGAAATAACAAGAATAACGTCTAAAAATATAATTGTGGTTTTTCTTTTAAAGACTGAGAAAACTTCATAGTTGCCCAAAATCAATATTGCGTATAAAAAAGAAACTATGTAATTACCGCCTTTAAGTATAAAAAAAAGTGAAAAAGGTAGTACTATAATTGATGTTAAAATTCTTTTGTTTAAATTACTCATACCTTTCCAAAGTTCCTTTTGACCCTTTTAAAATGGCTTATAATTTTATGAAAATCTTTAGTCTTAAAATCAGGCCAGAGTTTATCAACAAAATAAAGCTCTGAATAGGCTAATTGCCATAATAAGAAATTACTAAGTCTTCGTTTACCTCCAGTTCTTATTAAAATATCTGGATTATCAATGCCTGCGGTGAACAACTTTTTTTCAAAATTTTTTATGGTGACTCTACCTTTTGTTTTTTTTATTCTGTTAGCGGCTCTTATTATTTCGTCTTTTGAACCATAATTAATAGCTAAATTTACCAAAATTTTTTTACACTTTGATGTTTTTTTCATGGATTCGATTAAACGTTTTTTAACATTCTTTGGTAAACTCTTAATGTCACCTATTATTTTAATTTTAACATTATTTTTAATAAGATTGTCTATTTCCTTAATAAAGTATTGATCTATTAGTCTAAAAAGAAAACTAATTTCTGTTTTAGGTCTTCGCCAATTTTCTGTAGAAAAAGTATAAAAAGTTAATATTGGGATTTTAATTTTTATTGACTCTTTGACAAGCTTTTCAATGACCTTAATACCATTTAAATGACCAAAATTTCTTGATTTTCTTTTTTTTTTACCCCACCTACCATTACCGTCCATAATTATGGCAATATGGTTTATTTTGTTCATAAAGTAAGGATTTCTTTTTCTTTTTCTGATAAAACTTTATCTATAAGGGAAATATTATCATCTGTACTTTTTTGTACATCATTTTCAAAATTTTTACTTTCATCTTCACTAATTTTTTTATCTTTTAGTAATTGTTTAATATTATCGTTACATTCTCTTCTAATATTCCTTATTGAGACTTTTGATTTCTCACCTAGATTTTTAAGAATTTTAGTCAATTCTTTTCTTCTTTCTTCAGTGAGTTGTGGAATATGAATTCTTAAAATTTGACCATCAACTTGGGGGTTGACACCGAGATTAGATTTTTTTATTTCGGAGTCAACTAACTTAACATTATTTTTATCCCAAACCTGAACAGATATTGTTCGAGGCTCAGGAATAGTTACGGTTGCTAACTGATTAATTGGCATTTTTTGTCCATAAACATCAATGCGAATTAAATCAAGCATAGCAGGATTAGCCCTACCTGTTCTTAATGTGCCTAGATCTTTTTTAAACGCAGATATAGTTTTATTCATTTTTTGCGAAACTTCATTCTTGTCAAATACACTCATTTTTAATCAACCCCTTCACCAACTTTAAACCTTATAAAGTTTAAAACTTTAATTTGTTGATTTTTAGAATGACTTTTAATTACTTGGCTTACTTTCATTTTTGTATCCATAATCCAAACTTGATTTAGCAATGTATTGTCAGCAATAAATTTATTAATTTTTCCTTTTGCTATTTTTTCAATCATTTCAGGTTTTTTTCCACTATTCTTTAACTCTTCTTTAATAATTTCAAGTTCTTTGTCCAAAATATCTTTTTTTATATCTTTTTCATCGATAGCTATTGGTGCCTGCGCTGCTATATGCATAGCCAATTTATTGCCAATTTCTTTCATATCATTTTTATCACTTTTAGATAATTGGACTATGGAAATGACTTTGCCAATATTCTTTTCTAATGAGTTGTGAACATATGTAAAATTAATTCCTTTATTGTCAAAAAATTTACTTCTCCTTATAGTGATCTTTTCACCAATTTTAGATATTAAAGTAACTAAATTTTCATCGACAGATTTTCCATTTTTCATTTTGCTGCTTTTTAATGTATCTAAATTTGATTTATTTTTAAAATTGATTTCTGATACTTCTTTGCAAAAAGAAATAAAATCTTTATTTTTAGCAACAAAATCTGTTTCACTATTTATTTCTATAGCGGAAACACTTCCATTGCTTTCATTTAACAAAACTAAACCCTCTGCTGCTACGCGACTCATTTTTTTAGACGCCTTGGCAATACCTTTTTTTCTTAAATATTCAATTGATTTTTCAATGTCTCCATTATTTTCTGAAATTGCAATTTTACAATCTGAGAATCCTACACCGGTTATTTCTCTTAGTTTTTTGATGTTTTCTAAGTTTTTTTTATCACTCATTAGATGAAGATTTTTATTTAATATTTTTTTTCTTAGGCAAAACTTTATTGATTTTTTTTTCTGTTTTTATAGCTGGATTTGTATTCTTAATTTCTTTTTCATTAACAGAATTTTTTGCTACATGTTTTTTTGCATCTAAAATAGTTTCTTTTAGCAATTCACAATAAAGATCTATAGATCGTCTTGCGTCATCATTACCAGGTATGGGATAATTAATTCCGGTTGGATCTGAATTAGAGTCTAAAATTGCTACAATGGGTATCTTTAACTTTATAGCCTCTTTAACTGCTAATGACTCCATATTCGTATCTATAATAAAAATCATTTCTGGCACTTTATTCATATCTGAAATGCCACCTAAAGATCTTTTAAGCTTATCCTTTTCTTTTCCTAACTTTAAAATTTCTTTTTTGGTAAAACCAATGTCTTCTTTTGAAAGATCTTTTTCTAATTTTTTCAATCGTTTAATCGAATTTTGAATAGTTTGCCAATTGGTTAACATGCCACCGAGCCATCTATAGTTAACATAAAATTGATTTGTTTCAGTTGCTAATTTTAAAACTGTTTCGGCTGCTTGCTTTTTTGTTGAAACAATTAAAATTTTACCTCCTAATGAAATGCACTTGTGAACCTCTTTCATTGCATTTTTGATCATTACAACAGTCTGTGTTAAATCAATTATGTGAATCGAATTCTTTTCTCCGTAAATAAACTTTTTCATTCTTGGATTCCATCTTAGTGTCTTGTGACCAAGGTGAACGCCGGCTTCTAGTAATTGTTTTATAGATACGTTAGGTATGTTCATAATTTTTCCGGTTAAACCACCACAGCTTACCTTTCGGACCGGTGGGCTTTTGCCCTGTGCTGTGTGCGAAATCAGCTAGTATTTATAGTTTATTAAAGAAAAAATCAAGAGGTTAAAAGCTTATTTTTTTAACATATTCTTTATTTTTAATATTTTTAAAAGTACTAAAATTAAATTTTCGAGGGTTTTTAAGCAAAAAAGTATAAACTTTTGCCTCTTTTTTTACTTTAATCTTAATTTTTGTTTTTCCATCTTCCTTTAACAGATCTTGTAGTTCATCTAATTTTGATTTTCCGTTAATTTCAATTACTACATTATCGTAGGTTTTTTGAACAAAGTCATCCAAAGGTAAAATATTTTTAATATTAATTCTTCTTGTTGTAATATTTTCTGAAATAGTATCCTTTTGTAATGTTAGAACAAAAGAACTTGCGGCTTTTAGTTTCTCTCTGTAAGAAACTAACAAATCTGAAAATAAGAATAATTCAAATTCACTTTTAAGATCTGTGAATTTAATTATTGCAAAAGGATTGCCTTTAGCGCTCTTTTTCTCTTGTATAGACATTATTGTACCAGCAACTAAACAATTATTTTTATCATTTTTCATAAAATCTGAGAAAGATTCTATTTTTGACTCTTCCAAATATTCTTTATAAATATTAAGCGGATGGTCTGACATATAAAAACCAATGGAATAGAATTCATTCATTAATATTTCATTTTTATTCCAAGGACTAATTTTTTCTATTTTGAATATATCATCTTCTAATACAGATTTTTCAGAAAAAAGACTGTTTTGATTACTTGTTTTATCTTCCCAAAGACTTTTGTTTATCTGTATCATTTTAGGTATAGAATTAATTAAAGAGTGTCTATCAGAATAGATGGAGTCGAAAGCTCCTGCCTTTGCCAGTCCTTCAAGTTGTAGTTTATTTATGTCTTTGGGATTTACTCTTTTTATAAAATCATTAATATTTTTAAAAGGACCTTTTTCAGATCTTTCTTTAACGACATTAGATATTGCTTCCCTGCCTACACTTTTAATTCCTGAAAGTGCATAATAAATTTTATTTTTTTCAGGTTTAAAATCAGCAAAACACAAATTAATATCCGGTCTAACTATTTCAATTTTTAATCTTTTCAACTCTTCAACAAATTCTCTAAGCTTATCTGTATTCGATAATTCAGTAGACATTGTCGCGGCAATAAATTCCTCAGGATAATATTTTTTTAGATAGGCTGTTTGATAAGCTATTAAAGCATATGCAGCAGCATGGCTTTTATTAAACCCATATTCTGCAAAAGGTTTGATTTTTTGAAAAATAAATGTTGCAATATCTTTTCCAATATCTTTGCTTGCAGCACCTTTAATGAACTTCTCCTCCTGCTTTTCCAGCTCTTTTCTTTTCTTTTTACCCATAGCTTTTCTCAAAATATCTGCCTCTCCTGGAGTAAATCCAGCTAACGTTTGAGCAATTTGCATCACTTGTTCTTGATAAATAATTATCCCATAAGTTGGTTTTAATATTTTTTCTAAACTTTCGTGAATATAGTCTGGTTTTCTAATACCATTTTTACACTCGTTATAAATTGGAATATTGTTCATAGGTCCTGGCCGATACAACGCTACTAAAGCAATTATATCCTCAAATTTATTTGGCTTCATTTGTTTCAAAGATGCTCTAACACCAGAACTTTCAAGTTGAAATAAACCCGTGGTTTCTCCTGTAGATAACATTTCATATACATTGCTGTCGTCTAAAGGTATTTTGCTTAATTCAATATCGATTTCTTTGTTTTTTAAAATTTGAATAGTTTTGTTGATTAGGGTTAGTGTGTTTAAACCTAAAATATCAAATTTTACAAGTCCGGCATTTTCAGATGAATGCATATCGAATTGAGTAGATGGTAAAAGTAATTTAGAACTACTGTCTTTATATAAAGGAACTTCTTCAGATAGTTTTTCCCCCGCTATGACAACACCTGCTGCATGTGTTGCTAAATTTCGATTTAAACCCTCAAGTTTTAAAGATAATTCAATTAATTTTTTAACTTTTGGATTATTTTTTTCTTCCTCTTTAAACCTTGGCTCTCTTGATATTGACTCTTGCAGACTTAAAGGTCGTGATGGATCAAAAGGTATCATTTTACAGATTTTATCTACGTGTCCGTAAGGAAGACCCAGAACTCTTCCAATATCACGCAGAGCCATCCTTGCTTTTAACTTGCCAAATGTAATTATATGAGCAACACCATTTTTATATTTAGATTTTAGGTATTCAAAAACCTGATCCCTTTTTTCCTCACAAAAATCAATATCAAAGTCAGGCATAGAAATTCTATCGGGATTTAAAAATCTTTCAAAAATTAAGTCAAATTCTATTGGGTCAAGATCTGTTATATCTAAACAATAGGCAACTAATGAACCTGCGCCAGAACCTCTTCCCGGTCCTACTGGAATATTATTTTTTTTTGCCCATTTAATATAATCTGAAACTATTAAAAAATAGCCTTCATAATTCATTTTTTTGATAATTTCTAGTTCATGAGAAAGTCTTTCTGCATATTTTCTTTGAATCTTTTTAGAGTCTTCACTTTTATATTTTTTTAAAATAAATTTTTCGAATCTGTGTTTTAACCCATTTTTAGTCAGTGATAAAAGCTCTTCTTCTTCTGTCCGATTATTTGTTATTTTTAAAGATGGAAGTACGGGTTTAGAAGTTTTAAGTTTAAAGTTAAATCTATAAGGAAAATTATAATTATTAATCAAAGCTTCTGGTATATCTGAATATAGTTTTTTCAGTTCATCAGAATTTTTTATGTAATGTTGATCACTATATTTTTTTCTTTTCTTCTCATCTACATATGTTTTCTCTCCAATACATAATAACGCATCGTGAGCCTCATACATATCTTGATTAATATAAAATATTTCTTGAGAAGCAATTAAAGGAATATTAATTTTTTTTGATAAACTCAAAAAGGTATTTTCAAGCCTTTTTTCTTCCTCGTCGTTATGTCTCTGTATTTCAAGATAAAAATGATCATCAAATGTATTATTTAAATTTTTTGCTAAGTTTTCTATTTCTTTAATTTTGTTTTTTTTTAGTAAAGCATAAAAAAGAGAGTCCATTCCACCACTTAAAACAATAATATCTTTATTATTTTTAAGTAGCTCCTCTATATTACAATTTGGTAGCTCACTATTTTTGGCATCAAGGTAACTTTTGGAAGATAATTTTACTAAATTCTTATAACCTGAATCAGTTTTTGCAAAAATTGGCAGTTTACCGATTGTATCTGAATAATTAAAATTTATTTGTGTTCCTATAATAGGTTGTGTGCCAACTTTGCTTATTGATTCAGAAAATTCTAATGCTCCACAAAGATTAAAGCTATCGCTTAGTCCAATTGCTTGTATTTTATTTATTTTGCAATATTCAGCAAGATCATGAATTTTTATAGCACCTTCGCATATAGAATATTGTGTATGAATTTTAAAATTGGTAAATTGATTTTTTTCATCTTTCATTTAGCCTTTTTATATTACCATTGACTAAGCTTAAAGTATAATCAGCTTTTTTTGCTAATTCTCTATTATGAGTTGCAATTAAAATTATTTTATTTTTTTCTTTTAGTTTCAAGAAATAAGAAAAAACTTCTTTTGAATTTTTTTGGTCCAAATTACCTGTAGGTTCGTCAGCCAAAATTATATTTGTTTCAGATATTAATGCTCTCGCTATTGCAACTCTTTGTTGTTCCCCGCCAGATAAAGTTGAGGGAAAATGGTTTAATCTGTCGCCCAAATTAACTTTTTTTAAGAAGAATTCAGCTTTTTTAATAGAAAATTTATAACTCTTATTCCGTATAATTAATGGTATCGCAACATTCTCTAGCGCTGTAAAATCTGATAGCAAATTATTATTTTGAAAAATAATTGAAATATGATTTCGAATTAAATTATTTTTTATTTTTTCCGAAATATTAGAACAAGTATTACCCATAATTGATATTTTTCCTTTTGTAGGTTTGTCTAGAAGCGCAAGTAAATGTAAAAAAGTTGATTTACCAGAACCTGATGGACCAATCAGAGCTATTACTTTTCCAGACTCTAAATTTATACTAACATCATTTAAAACTTTTATTACTGAATTATTGTTTTCAAATTGTTTGTTTAACTTTTTTATCTCAATCAAAAAATTATTCATATTTTAAAGCCTTAACGGGTTCAATTTTTGTTACTGATAGAGCGGGAAATAACGAAGCTAATATAGTTACGAAAATTGAAAAAAAAGATATTACAATAATTGATTTAAGAGTAATTTCACTTGGCATTTCACTTAAAAAATAAACGTCTTCTGGAAAAATATGTAAATTAAATGTGGAAGACAAAAATTGTCTTATTTCTTCAATATATAAAGAAAAAATTATTCCAATAATAAGTCCTGTTACTGTTGCCAAAAATCCAATTAAAAAACCAGTAAGAAAAAAAGATTTTACAATAGATTTTTTGGATAAACCTAGAGATTTTAAAATAGCAATTTCCTTAGTTTTATTCTTAATTAAAATAGTTAATCCAGAGATGATATTAAAAGCTGCTACAATAATTATTAAGGTCAATATTAAAAACATAACATTTCTTTCAACTTTAAGAGCTGAAAAAAAAGATTTATTTAAATCTGACCAAGAATTTACATAAAAATCAGAACTTTTATTTTGAATAACTTCTTTATATTTGTCAGCATTTAATGGGTTTGGCAAAAAAATTTCAAGGCTTGTATTTTCTATAGTTTTTTCAAAGAAAGAAAGAGAGTCGTTAAGATTAAAAAATCCTATATTTCTATCAAACTCATATAGGCCGCTGCTGAAGACTGCTGCAATTTTATAAGAAGATTGTTTTGGAACTAACCCAAGTGGTGTAGAGGCTGACGAAGATGACATAATATTAATCTTGTCCCCTACAACAACTCCTAACTCAATAGCCAAATGTTTTCCTATTATTATTGTTCCGTTTACAAAATTAGATAATTCACCATCTATAATATTTTTACTAAAGAAATTTATATCCTTAATTTTTTTAGTTTCTATGCCTCGTAAAAGAATTCCTTTTGCTAAATCTTTCATCAAAACTACAGCCTCACCATTTAAAGTTCTAATAATTTGAAATTCTTTATATTCATTTTCCAGATTAGAATAAAATTCCTGTCCTATTTTTTTGCTGTAAGGTTTAACTGTAATATGTGAATTAAATCCTAATATTTTATTTGTGAGTTCACTTCTAAAGCCATTCATAACAGACATAACAATGATTAATGTAGCAACACCAAGCATTATTCCAAGAAATGAAAAGGCAGAAATAACTTTTAAGAACCCTTCTTTTTTTTTGGGTCTAAGATTTCTTATGGTAATAAGTTTTTCAATAGTATTAAACAATTTAACTCTTCAGATGTTGTATGATTTGATTAATATTAAGCATTTTGGAATCTTGATCTATTTCCTTAAATTCAAACTGATCCTTAGAAGTTTTGGAACCAATAATAATCTGAAATGGTACACCTAATAAATCATGTTTTTTAAATTTATTTGAAATATTTTCATTAATATCATCTAACAATACATCTACCCCATTAGATTGTAACTGATTGTAAATTTTATGAGCTTTTTCAATATTTGAATTATCATTTTTGTTAATTGAGGGAATAATTACGACATCAAAAGGAGAAACAGATTTGGGCCACTTCATCTTATCATCTTTATACTTAGCTTCAATAATTGCTCCAACTAATCTTGATACGCCAATTCCATAAGATCCCATTTTAACAAAAGTTTTTTGCCCATCTTTATTATCAACCGAACATTTCATTGGCTTTGAATATTTATCTCCAAAGTAAAAAATATGTCCGACCTCTATACCTTTGGTTTGAATTTGATTTTCTTTATTAACATTTTTATCAAAATCGGCTACTTTGAATTTGTCATCTGTTACTGCATAAAATTTTGAAAAGTCTTCCCTCATTTTATTCAAATCACCAACATTATTTTTATATTGATCTATTGGAATATTAAAAATTCTCTTATCAGAATAAATTTTGCTTTCACCAGTATCTGCTAAAATAACAAACTCATGTGAAAGATCGCCTCCTATAGGCCCTGTATCAGCCTTCATTGGAATTGATTTTAATCCCAAGCGTTGAAAAGTTTTTAAGTATGCATAAAACATCTTGTTGTAAGATAAAACTGCATCATTTTCACTTAGATCAAATGAGTAAGCATCTTTCATATAAAATTCTCTACACCTCATAACTCCAAATCTAGGTCTTAGTTCATCTCTGAATTTCCACTGTATGTGATAAAAAATTTGAGGCAATAATTTGTACGATTTGACACTAGATCTAAATATTTCAGTAATTTGTTCCTCGTTTGTTGGCCCATACAACATCTCTCTCTTTTGTCGATCAGATATTCTAAGCATTTCCTCGCCATAATCATCATATCTCCCACTTTCTTTCCAAATGTCAGCTGATTGAATTGTTGGCATTAACATTTCCTGTGCACCAATATTATTTTGTTCCTCCCTTACAATTTTCTCAATTTTTTTCATAATTTTAAAACCCAATGGTAACCATGAGTATATTCCTGCAGATGATTGTCTTATCATTCCTGTTCTTAGCATTAGTTGATGGGATTTTATTTTTGCTTCAGCGGGTAAATCCTTAGTTATTGGAATAAATAGTTTTGAAAGTATCATTATAACCTTGCAATATTTATATTTGTAAAAGGTTTTTTACCAGTCTTATCCCTTATAATTTTTCTACAACTTTGTTTAACAGTTTCGATGAGATTTTTTTCTTGATTTTTATTTTTCATAGAAAAAGATCTACAAGTATTTATAATTTCGTCTTCCATTTGAAATATAATTTTTTCATCAAAACTATTTTCCGGTATACCCCTATAGGATATAACAGGTTTGCTTAATTTCCCACTGTTGCTTAATATTAGAGTAATCTCTAAGTATCCATTAATTGATAAATTTTTTCTCTCTTTTATAGATTGAGAGTTTTCACCTACAGCAATATTTCCATCTAAATACATTCTACCAGATGGAGCTTTATCAATAGTTATAGGATTTTCACCAGGAAAGATTCTTACTATATCGCCATCTTCGATTCTTAAAGCATGTGGAACCTGCATTTCTTTTGCGAATTTTATATGTTCATTCATGTGTCTATGTTCGCCATGAACAGGAATAACAGAGGCTGGTTTTACCCAGTTATACATATCCTTTAAATCATCTCTATTAGGGTGGCCAGATACATGAACAAAATCTGTTTCTTCAGTTATCAGGTCAACATTTTGTTTAACTATATCATTATGCAAAGAATAAAGTTTTTTTTCATTTCCAGGAATTATTTTTGAAGAAAAGATTACTGAGTCCCCTTTTTCAATATGAACATCTGGATGAATACCTTTTATTATTCTTTTCATTGCTCCCATAGGTTCTCCTTGGCTACCAGTGCATAAATAAACAATTTTTTCTCTTGGAAGTTTTTTAGCATCTCTAGGATCAATTGGGTCATCTATGTTTTGAAGATATCCGCACTGTCTAGCTGCTTTAAATATTCTATTCATAGACCTTCCAACCAAAGAAACTTTTCGGCTTATTTTTTCTGCACAATAAAATACACTTTCCATTCTTGCTACATTTGATGCAAAAGATGTGACTATGATTTTTTTAGATTTTAGTGACATTATTTTTAATAAGCTTTCTCTAACATCGGACTCAGATCCAGCTCTCCCAGGGTTAAAGATATTTGTTGAATCACAAATCATTGCTAAAACTTTGTTTTTTCCAATTTCTCTTAATTTTTTTTCGTTAATCTTTTCACCAATTAGCGGGTTAGGATCAATTTTCCAATCACCAGTGTGTAGAACTGTACCAGCTGGAGTTTTTATACTCAAACCGTTTGGCTCTAAAATTGAATGCGTTAAGTTTACAAATTCTATATCGAATGGTCCTAGTTTTATAGTTCCATTTAATTTAACAATTTTCAAATTAGAATTTATATCAATTTTTTTTTCTTTAAATTTTTCCTTGATCAAAACTGCTGTAAAAGGAGTAGCATAAATATTACATCTGAGATCGGGCCATATATGTGAGATAGCACCTATATGATCTTCATGGGCATGTGTGAGAACAATACCAAGTAAATCATCTTTTTTATCAATAATAAATCCTGGATCAGGGTAGATTAAATCAATACCTGGAACTGAGTCATCAGCAAAACTTACACCGGTATCAATGATAATCCATTTTTGATTTTCATTATTTCCATATGCATAAAGGTTCATATTTCCACCAATTTCACCTGAACCTCCTAAAGGACAAAAAATTAATTCATCTTTTTTCATTTAATAACTTCCTGTAAATTTGTATAATACCTTTCATTGCAATGTGATTTTCAATTATAGACTTTTTTATCAACCTGCTTTTGAATATATATGAATAACCACCAGTTAATATAATTTTAAAATTTATACCATTCTTTTTTGAAATTTTTTTAATAATATTATTTATTAATCCCTCGTAACCCCAGAAAAAACCAGATGACATTGCTTCATTAGTGTTTTTTCCGTAATTTTTTGGGTAATGGCGAAATTTAAACATTGGTAAAAGAGCTGTAGATGAAAACAAGTTATCAATTGAAAGCTTAATACCTGGTGCTATTACACCCCCATCATAGGTACCGTTTTTTTTAATTACATCAAACGTTGTAGCTGTTCCAAAGTCTATAACTATACAGTCTTTTTTAAACATGTAATAAGCTCCTATCGCATTAGCTATACGATCTGACCCAAGCTGTGAAAATTTTTTTACTTTAAATTTTAAAATACTTTTTAAATTTAAATTTTTAATTTCAAAAACTTTTAATTTTTTTTTTTTTAAAATTTTTGATATTATTTTAAAAACCTTAGGAACAACGCTCGAAAATAAAACTTTTTTACTGAAATTATGCTTGGATAATTGTTTTAATTTGGTATTTAAATTATTCTCTAGATTAGGGTTTTTTGTCTGAAAAATATAGGTTTTAATTACTTTAAAATTTTTGTTTAATTTGCAAAGCTTAATATTAGTATTTCCAATATCACCAATTAAATAATTCATTTTTTTAATTTTTCTTTTAAAATATTATTTACTAAATTTGGATTTGCCTTTCCATTTGAGGCTTTCATAATTTCACCAACGAAAAAACCATAAAGTTTCACCTTGCCAGATTTATATTCATTAACTTTATCACTATTTTTATCCAAAACTAGATTTATCATTTTTTCCAGTTCTTTTGGATCACTTTGCTGCTTTAAACTTTTTTCTTTTATTATCTTTTTTGGCTCATCACCAGTTTCAACCATAATTTCAAATACTTTTTTTGCAATTTTTCCGGAAATTTCACCGGAACTAATGTTGTTAATTAAAGACGCTAAATTTTTAGGAGTAATTGGCGAATTTTTTATATCTAAATTGTTTTTATTTAATACTGCGAAGAGTTCGACAATTATCCAGTTTGCAGATAATTTAATATCAGCATCTTTTATAACTTCCTCAAAATATTTAGAAATTTCAATATCTGAAACTAAAACATTTGCCTCATATGGAGTTAATTTAAATTTTTTCGTAAATCTTTCTTTTTTTTCATCTGGTAATTCTGGCAGTTTTTTCTTTATATCATCAATAAACTTCTGATTTATTTTTAAAGGCAAAAGATCTGGGTCTGGGAAATATCTATAGTCATGAGCTTCTTCCTTGGATCTCATAGATCTAGTCTCGTTTTTTTTTGTGTCAAAAAGTCTTGTTTCTTGATTAATTTCTTTTCCCGACTCGAGTATTTCTACTTGTCTTTTTGCCTCAAAGTCAATTGCCATTTCCATAAACTTTATAGAATTTACATTTTTTATCTCACATCTTGTTCCAAGTTTTTTGTCACCTTTTTTTCTTACTGAAACATTTACATCAGCTCTTAATGAACCCTCTTGCATGTTTCCATCGCATGTATCTAAATATCTCATAATTGATCTGATTTTTTTTACATATGAATTAACCTCATCAGGTGATCTTAGGTCTGGCTTACTAACAATCTCCATTAATGCAATTCCTGATCTATTTAAATCTACAAAGGTATTATCTGGGCTTAGGTCATGAATGCTCTTTCCTGCATCTTGCTCCAAATGCAACCTTTCAATTCCAATTTTTTTACTTCCATAAGGCATGTCGAGTGTTACAAATCCTTCTCCTACAATTGGATTTTTATATTGTGATATTTGATAGCCAGCAGGTAAATCTGCATAAAAATAATTCTTTCTATCAAAAATAGAAAGTAAGTTAATTTTAGCATTAAGACCTAAGCCGGTTTTTACGGCCTGTTCAACACAATAAATGTTTATAACAGGAAGCATTCCGGGGAATGCTGAGTCAACCAAACTTACTTGGGTATTAGGCTTCGCACCAAATTTAGTTGATGATCCTGAGAATAGTTTAGACTCAGATACTACTTGCGCATGTACTTCCAAACCAATAATCACTTCCCAATTATTTTTTTCAGTTTTTATATAATAATTAAATTTATTTTTTTCCATTACCTATTCCCACCATCTTTTAATAGATTGTTTAAAATTTATTTTTTTTTGCATTGAAAGTGCAATATTTAAGATTTTTTGTTCTTCAAGAGCATTAGTTATAATTTGTAAGCCTAAAGGATAACCCTGCTTGTCAAAGCCAGCTGGTATCGAAATGGCTGGAATACCAGCTAAATTTGCTGGCACTGTAAAAATATCATTTAAATACATTGATATGGGATCATTAGACTTTTCACCAACTTTGAAAGCAGAGCTAGGTGTTGATGGGGTAATTATTGCATCAACAGTTTGAAAACATTTATCAAAATCATTTTTAATTAATTTCCTTACCTTCTGTGCTTTTAGATAGTAAGCATCATAATATCCAGATGATAAAACGTAAGTTCCTATTAAAATTCTTCTTTTTACTTCGTCTCCAAATCCTTCTGCCCTAGTGTTTTCATACATCTCAATAATATTTTGTCCTTTTTTGGATCTGTATCCATATTTAATACCATCATAACGTGCCAAATTTGAAGATGCTTCAGCAGGTGCAACTATATAATATGTTGGTAATGCATACTTTGTGTGAGGTAGTGAAATATCTACAACTTCAGCTCCAGATTTTTTTAAAATATCAATACCACTCTTCCAAAGTTTGTCAATTTCACTTGGCATATTTTCAACTCTATATTCTTTAGGAACACCAATTTTTAATCCTTTAATATTTTCGTTTAAATTTTTTAAATAGTTTTCTTTTTTTTTATTAATTGATGTAGAATCCTTTTCATCATATCCGGCAATTGCTTCTAATATTAAAGCACAATCTTCGACATTCTTAGTCATTGGCCCTGCCTGATCTAATGAAGATGCAAAAGCAACTATGCCCCATCTTGAACATAATCCATAGGTCGGCTTAAGTCCTACAGTTCCTGTAAATGAAGCTGGTTGTCTTATTGAACCACCAGTATCTGTACCAATAGTAGCTGGTGTAAAATTTGCAGCCAAGGCACTTGCTGAACCGCCTGAGGAACCCCCAGGTACCAAATTATTTCCAACTGGGTTAATTACTTTACCAAAAAAACTAGTTTCATTTGAAGAACCCATGGCAAATTCATCACAATTAAGTTTGCCGAGTAAAAAAGCACCTTCATTCCATAAGTTTTTTGTAACAGAGGATTCATATGTAGGAATAAAATTTTCAAGTATTTTGCTGCCAGCAGTAGTTCTCACATCTTTTGTGCAAAATAAATCTTTAACAGCCAGAGGAATCCCTGACAAAAGGCCATTATAATTTTTTTTATCATCAAATTTTTTTGCATTTTTTATACATTCTTCAAAATTAGTTGATATAAATGAATTCAATTTATTACCTTTTTTTACATTCTTAATAAAATGATTAGTTACTTCTAAAGATGAAATTTTTTTAGATTTAATTAAATTTACAATTTCTACTAAAGAATTATTATTTAAGTCTGTCATTATCAATCAACTACTTTGGGTACGATAAAAAAATCATCATTTTTATTAGGTGAATTTTTTAAAATTTCCTCTTTTATTTGACCGTCATTAATTTTATCATTTCTTGGCTCAAGATTTTTGTTTAGAACCGAACTCATTGGCTCTACTTTATTAGTATCCAATTTGTTAAGTTGCTCAACGAATCTGAATATAGATGCCAAATCTTTAGATAACGAATCTAGTTTAGTATCTTCAAGTAATATTCTTGAAAGTTTAGCAACTTTTTTTACTTGGTTTTTATTAATAGGCATTTTTAAACTATGTTTTAGTTTGATTTGTAAGTGAAGTAAAATATAACATATTCATGCTAGATATTGAAGATTTTAAGAAATCAATAGAAAAGAAGTCCAGATTATTGGGTATTGACCCTGGTAAAAACCGTATTGGTTTAGCTATATCAGATGAGGATAAAGTTGTATCGACTCCTTTAAAAACTATACTTAAAAAAAATAACTCTAATTTTATCAATGAGATTAAAGAAATTATTGCTGAAAACAATATAAAGGGAATCATAGTTGGAAATCCTATTAATATGGATGGTTCTATAGGGCCATCATCCCAGTCTGCAAATGACTTTGCTAAATACTTATCAATTAATATTTCATTACCTGTCACCATGTGGGACGAAAGATTGTCAAGCGAAGCAGCTTTCAATTTATCCAGCAATTTAGACATAAATGTATCTAAAAAAGTTAATAAATTAGACCAAAACGCAGCTTCTTTTATATTGCAGGGCGCAATAGATTATATAAGGCAATAAAAAACTTGATATATAGGGTCAAAAGACCTATAGAGTTAATTTTAATGGCCGTTATAAAAAAATTTTCAGCTGTTAAAAAAATTCAAAAACACCTTTTAGGAATTCAAAATCTATCTATTCAAGAAGCCAGTTTAATTTTAGATGAGGCAAAAAACTTCATTAAACTTAACAGAAGTGTATCCAAAAAACTTGATCTTTTGAGAGGGAAAACTCAAATTAATTTATTTTTTGAGCCTTCAACTAGAACTCAAAGTTCGTTTGAATTAGCTGGTAAAAGACTTGGTGCAGATGTAATGACGATGAATGTTGGAAACTCATCATTAAAAAAAGGTGAAACAATATTAGACACTGCAATGACATTGAACGCGATGCATCCTGATATAATTGTAGTTCGACATCAAGACTCTGGTGCGCCTAATCTGTTATCTCAAAAAGTAAATTGCACCGTAATAAATGCGGGAGATGGATTAAGAGAACACCCAACACAAGCACTTCTTGATGCTCTAACAATAATAAATAGAAAAGGAGCAATTGAAGGTCTCAAAATTGCTATATGCGGAGACATACTTCATTCACGAGTAGCAAGATCAAATATTTACCTATTAAATATGTTGGGAGCTGAAGTTAATGTGATTGCCCCCAAAACTTTAATGCCTGCGTCTATTGCAAAACTTGGCGTTAGAAGTTTTACCAGCATGAAAGAAGGACTAAAATCTTGTGATATCGTTATGATGCTAAGATTACAAAATGAAAGAATGAAGGGATCTTTTTTACCATCTAAAAGAGAGTACTATGAGTATTTTGGATTAACACCTGATAAATTAAAACTTGCAAAGAAGGATGCATTGATAATGCATCCTGGCCCAATGAATAGAGGGGTAGAAATAGACACAAATCTTGCTGACGATATTAATGTAAGTTTAGTTAAGGAACAAGTTGAATTGGGAGTGGCTGTAAGAATGGCGTGCCTAAAATTATTTTGTAAATAATGAAAGAAAAATACTTTATTAACGCAAGGGTTATTGATCCATCACAAAATCTTGATGAGGTCGGTGGATTAATAGTTGATATAAATGGAAAAATAAAAGCGGTTGGAAAAAATGTTAAAAAATTAAACATACCAACAAAGGCTGAAAAAATAGACTTAAAAGGAAAAATTTTGATCCCAGGTATTATTGATATGAAAGTTTTTATTGGAGAACCAGGTTTTGAATATAAGGAAAATTTTAGAAGCTTAAGTAACGCAGCTTTATCAGGAGGTGTTACGTCTGTAGTTTCGATGCCAAATACAAGCCCAGTTATAGACAATGTTTCGATGGTAGATTTTATTCTTAGAAGAGGTCGTGATAAAGCTGGAATAAATATTTTTCCATCTGCTACTTTGACAAGAAATATGGAAGGAAAACTTATGACCGAGTTTGGTTTATTATCCAAGAAAGGAATTATTGGTTTTACTGATGCAACAAGGACTGTACAAAATTCCGAAATTATGTCTAGAATAATGAACTATGCATCTGATCTAGATGTTCTTGTAATGCAGCATCCCGAAGATCAAGAACTTTCAAAAGGAAGATGCATTAGTGAAGGAGAGGTATCTACACGACTTGGTTTGCAAGGAATTTCACATATCGCTGAAAAAATTATTATCGAAAGAGACTTGTCACTTTTAGAAGAATATCCATGCAGGTACCATATATCCCAATTATCTTCTGCGAAATCTGTAGAGGTTATAAAAAAATATAAAAAAATAGGTTTAAATTTCACTGCGGGAGTTTCAATAAATAATCTTTCTTTAAATGAGAATGATATCGGAGATTTTAAAACTTTTATGAAAGTTTCGCCTCCTTTAAGAAAAGAAGAAGATAGAAAAGCTTTAATTCAGGGGGTTAAAGAAGGTTTAATTGATGTGATAGTATCTGATCACAAACCAGAAGATGAAGAAAGTAAAAGACTTCCATTTGCCCAAGCCGCAGAGGGCTCTATTGGCATAGAAACTTTACTTTCACTTGCTTTAGAACTTTATCATAATGGTTCATTGCCACTAAAAAAAATAATTGAAACTATTACAAGCAACCCAGCCAAAATATTAAAAATTAATAAAGGAAATTTAAAAAAAGGTTCTGACGCAGATTTATGTATTTTTGATATTGATAAACCATGGAAAGTTGATGTATTAAAATTAAAATCTAAATCAAAAAATTCGGCAGTTGAAAATAGAAAGCTACAAGGAAAAGTTATGATGACTTACCTTAAGGGAGAAAGTGTTTTTAAAATACAGTGATATTTGAAATATTTTTAGTATTCTTTTTGTCATATTTGTCTGGTTCAATACCTTTTGGATATATTTTAACAAAAATATTTATTAAAAAAGATATAAGAAATATTGGTTCAAAAAGTATTGGTGCTACCAATGTCCTAAGAACAGGAAATAAACTAGTTGCAGCGTCAACTTTATTTTTTGATATTTTAAAAGGTATAATACCAATTATTGTTACAAACTATTATTTTCCTAATTTAATTTATTTGTCAGGTCTTATGGCTCTTCTTGGGCATATATTCCCTGTTTGGTTAAAATTTAATGGAGGCAAAGGTGTTGCAACATATTTGGGAATAGTCTTTGCTTTATCTTTAAAACTTGGATTAATTTTTTGTATATCGTGGATAACAATTGCGTTTATAACAAAATATTCATCATTATCTTCGATTTTGTCTGCATTTATTATTTTTTTAATTTCTTTTTTAGAGACACAAATTGAGTTGAAATTATATTTATTTATTACATTTGTATTAATTTTATATACCCATAAATTAAATATAATTAGACTAAAAAATAAAATCGAAGATAAAATTAAACTTTAAAATCAACGTTTATTTTAGTCTCATTTGACAAACAGGTTTATTTTTGACAGTAAGATTAATTAAAATGAATCTTGTCATAGTAGAAAGCCCGGCAAAAGCAAAAACCATAAACAAATACTTGGGTAAAGATTATAAAGTATTAGCAAGTTATGGTCATGTCAGAGATCTTCCTTCTAAAAATGGATCTGTTGATCCAGAGAATAACTTCAAAATGGAATGGGAATTAGATTCTTTTTCTAAAAAATACGTTAAAGAAATAACTGATGCTGCGGCTAACTCTGAAAAAATTATTTTAGCAACCGATCCTGACAGAGAAGGTGAAGCTATAGCTTGGCATGTTAGAGAAATTCTGGAAAGTAAAAAACTTTTAAAAGGTAAAAAAGTAGAAAGAGTTGTGTTTAATGAAATTACAAAAAAAGCTGTCACAAATGGAATTAACAACCCAAGGGAAATTGAGTCATTGCTAGTAAATGCTTACATGGCCAGAAGAGCTTTAGACTATCTAGTTGGCTTTAATATTTCTCCAATTTTGTGGACTAAACTTCCAGGTTCAAAGTCTGCAGGAAGAGTGCAATCTGTAGCGCTAAGATTAATAACTGAACGAGAACACGAAATTGAACTTTTTAAACCAGAAGAATTCTGGACTATTGCTAGTAATTTTCAATACGATGATAAACTTATACACTCTAAACTATCTACCTTTAAAGGTGAAAAAGTAGAAAAGTTTTTATTTAAAAAGAAATCAGATTCAGATAAAGCCTTAAATGAAATTAAAAACCAATCATATAAGATAACCGATGTATCATCAAAAGTTTATCGAAGAAATCCGTTAGCACCTTTTACAACATCTACTTTACAACAAACAGCATCTGGAAAATTTGGCTTTGGAGCTTCAAGAACAATGCAGATTGCTCAAAGACTTTATCAAGGAATAGATGTTGATGGAGATACTGTTGGTCTTATTACATATATGAGAACCGATGGAACACAAATTTCTAATGAAGCTATTTCTGATTTTAGAAGTTTTATAAACAAAGAACATGGAAAAGAATATCTTCCTGATAATCCTAATAGTTATACCGGAAAAAAAGCAAAAAATGCACAAGAGGCCCACGAAGCTATTAGACCAACGGATGTTATGAAAAAACCTTCGGATATGAAAAAATATTTAAGCACGGATCAATCAAAACTTTATGAGCTAATTTGGAATAGAGCTGTGTCTTCACAAATGAATCCTGCTGAGTTTGATAGAAAAAGTATAACAATTGAGTCTGAAAATAAAAAAATTAATTTTAAATCTAATGGGTCTACTGTGAAATTTGAAGGATACTTAAAAGTTTATAAATTTGAAGAAAAAGACGAAGATCTAAAAAATATTTTACCAGAAGTTAAGATTGGAGATAAAGTCTCTATAAAAGAGTTAATTGACGATCAACATTTTACAGATCCACCACCAAGATATTCCGAAGCTAGCCTTGTTAAAAAAATGGAGGAATTAGGAATAGGACGTCCATCAACTTATGCAAGTATAATATCGGTTTTGTCTACAAGAAATTATGTTGAGCTATTAAATAAAAGATTTCATCCGACAGATAGGGATAAATTACTATCTGCATTCCTTGAAAAATTATTTACTAAATATGTTGATTACAATTTTACTGCTGACTTGGAAAATCAATTAGATGAGATTACTAGTGGTAAAGTTGATTGGGTAAAAGTTTTGGATGGTTTTTGGAAAGATTTTTATTCAAACGTCGGTCAAGTAAAAGAAAAGAGAACTAGGGAAGTTTTAGATCTTTTGAATGAAAGTTTAGGAGATCTTGTATTTGAGAGAGATGATAATGATGCTATCGATAGAAAGTGCAAGCTTTGTGAGACAGGGGTGTTAAGCCTTAAAAATAGTTTCAGAGGAGGTGCTTTCATAGGTTGTTCTAATTATCCTGAGTGTAAGTTTACTAGACCTTTATCAAAGTCAAAAGCTTCACAGCAGGTAAATTTGGCAGAACCTAAATTGATTGGAAAAAATGATTTAGGCAAAGATATATTTCTCAAAAATGGAAGATTTGGACCTTATTTACAATTTGAGATTGAGGTTGATGAGTTAAATCAGAGTAAAGGGAAAAAAACAAAAAAGAAAAAAGAAAATGAAAACTTAAAAAATGTATCAATACCAAAAGGTCTTCCAATTGAAAACGTTGATCTAGAAAAAGCTAAATATTTATGTTCTTTACCTAAAATAATCGGAAAACATCCAGATTTAAATGAAGATATAACTATAAATGTTGGGAGGTTTGGTCCATATTTAAAATGCTCTAATAAATCTGCAAGAGTTGAAAGTATTGATGAATTGTTTACAATAGGTCTTAATAGAGCGATAACATTAATTTCTGAGGCAAAACCTGGAAGAATGTCTTCATCAGAAATAAAAAATCTCGGGGAACATCCTGAAGATAAAAAGCCTGTAAGAATTATGAAGGGTCAATATGGTCCATATATTAAATATAAATCTCTCAATGCGACTATACCTGAGGATAAAGACCCATCTGAAATAACTATGGAAGAAGCTATAATTTTAATTGAAAAACGAAAAGAGTACGATAAAAATAAAAAAAAGAGAAAAAAATGAGTGCTGAGGATAATTTAAATAAATTAAAGATTAATTTACCAAAAGCGCCTGACCCTGTGGGTGCTTATGTAGCGTCTAAGATTGTTGGAAATTTAGTTTTTATTTCTGGACAACTACCTTTAAATCAAGAAGGAAAGCTAATTAAAGGGAAAATTGGTAAAGATTTAAGTTTAGAGCAGGGACAAGAGTCTGCAAAGCTTTGTGCTTTAAATTTATTAGCACAACTTAAAAAAATAAGCGGAAGTTTAGATAAAGTTAAAAGTTGTATTAAAATTACAGGTTATGTTAATTCAATTGATACTTTTGTAGATCAGCCAAAAGTTATTAATGGTGCATCAGACTTAATTTCACAAATATTTGGAGATAAAGGCAAACACACTCGTGCTGCTGTTAGTGTAAATTCTCTACCATTAGGTGCTTCTGTAGAAATTGAAGGAATATTTGAAGTATAGTTCTTATCTTCCTACTGAGTAATATTTAATTTTCCTTTTTTTCAATTCAATTGGATTATAAAGGTTTCTCATATCGTAGACTTTAAAATTATTTTTTTTAACTATTTTTTTAAAATCTATGGATTTAAATTCATCCCACTCTGTATTAATTATAACTAGATCTGCTCCAGCACATGCCTTGCTTAAAGTTCTTTCAAATTTAAGATTTGCATTATTCTTAAACTCTTTTTTGGGACCTGATGGATCATGATATTTAACTTTAGCACCTTTTCTAAGCAAAAATGGTATTAGAACAAGACTTGAAGACTCTCTCATATCGTCAGTATTAGCCTTAAATGTTACGCCCAAAACAGTAATATTTTTGTTTTTGATTTTATTATTCATTATTTTTGAAATTTTTTTTGTTAATAGTATCTTTCTATTATTATTAGATTTAATTACTGATTTAACAATTGACAGGTTGCTTTTAAATTTATCAGCTATTGAAACTAAACCTTTTGTATCTTTTGGAAAACAAGAGCCACCATAAGCTGGGCCTGCTCTTAAAAATCTACTTCCTATTCGAGCATCTGAACCCATTCCTACCGAAATATCCTCTACATTTATGCCTGCAGACTCACATAAATTTGCAATTTCATTAATAAATGCGATCTTAGTTGCTAAAAAAGCATTTGAAGCATATTTAATTAATTCGGCACCCTTTCTTGATGCACAGAAAAACTTAGCTCCTTTTTTAATAAGTGGTTCATATAAAAATTCCATTTTTTTAAAAATTTTCTTATTATTAGAACCTATAACTATCCTGTCAGGATATTTAAAATCTCTTATAGCCTCACCTTCTCTTAAAAATTCAGGATTCGATACAACATCAAATAAAGATTTCTTAACTTTTTTTTCTATTATCTTTTCTACTTGATCTCCTGTCGTCACAGGTACAGTTGATTTGGTAACTATAATCTTGTAGCTTTTTATATGCTTAGAAATTGATTTGGCTACACTATAAACTTGTGAAAGATCAACTAAATTCGAACCTTTTTTAGTTGGTGTACCAACGCAAATAAAAATTATTTGAGATTCTTTTATTGCTTTTTCTAAATTATCAGTAAAGTGTAATCTTTTTGCTCTTAAATTATTTCTTATAAGGTCATCCAATCCAGGTTCATAAATTGGTGAAATAGCGCTTTTTAATTTATTTATTTTTATAGTATCTTTGTCTACACAGTAAACTTTATTTCCAAGATCTGCAAAACAAACTCCACTAACCAAACCAACGTACCCGGTACCTATCATACATATTTTCATAATTATTTTTTATAAATATTTTGAAATTGTAATACTAGAATTAACAAAACCTTGAAGTGTTCCACAATCAATATATTTGCCTTTAAATATGTTTCCGTAAAATTTTTCATTCTTTTTAATTAAAGTTTTTATTGCATCTGTTATATGAATCTCTCCACCCTTACCTCTTCCCTGATTCTTTAATACAGTTAGTATTTTTTTAGGTAAAATATATCTTCCAATTATGGCATAATTAGAGGGTGCTTCACTTAGTTTAGGTTTTTCTATTACCTCATTAATTAAAAATGAATTTTTTGTTTTATTTTTAAAACCTAATATACCCCATCTCGATACAGTTTTTCTTTCTACTTTTCTGGTGGCTATTACTGAACCTTTAGTTTTTTTATGTATAGCTAGCATTTCTTTAGAACAATTTTTTTTAACAATCAGATCATCGGCTAATAGCATTAGAAAATGAGTTCCTTTCAAATATTTTTTACATTGCAAAACAGCATGACCTGTTCCTTCAGGTTTATTTTGATATACAAATTTTATCATTTTTTGGTATCGTTTAATTCTTTTAAAAACTTCTTTAATTCGTTTATCATTTTTTTTCTTTTTCATTATTTTTTTATAAAAACCATCATTAAAAAAATACCTTTTAATACTTGGTCTATTTTTTGGAACTACAAAAATAAATTGTTTAATTCCAGCTTGAATACATTCTTCCAATATGTATTCTAAATTTGGTTTTCCGTTTATTGGTAATAATTCTTTTGGAATTACACTTGACAGTGGCAATAATCTTGTCCCTAATCCTGCTAATGGAATGATTGCTTGTATGACCATTAAAACCTTTTACTAGTTAAATAAATATTTTACAAATGAAATTATTTACAAATAAAAAGAAGTTACAAAGAGAAATAA
>MDTE01024263.1_pt1 | contig 30573 bp, 37 predicted proteins | sample 811231 | NCBI WGS metagenome assembly MDTE01 (sample SAMN05326651, study PRJNA326480) | marine metagenome | isolation source: seawater | place: Indian Ocean: Red Sea | collected 2010 | reverse complement strand
GTTGCCAAGCCTAGAGCGGTCGCCAAAGTTAAGGGCAAGCGCAAGCGGCTATTGAACGGCATGACTTGTCAGGATGCTATTCTGGATATTCTAATCGAGAAAGACGCCACGCCTAAAGGATTGGCTAGGCTGACTGGGTACGGTGTACAGACTTGTTTTGCCGCTATCCATCTGCTGCGTGAAAACGGTCATAAGATAGAAAAGGTCAAAGGTCGTAATGGTAAATATCGTTATTGGGGCCGTCGTCATGGCGTATAAAACCTTGAAAGACCAGTTGCGGTTTACCTATCAGTTTTATCTGTTGATGAACGCAGTAGGTCGGGATGAAGAGGCCAAGCATCACCTCGTGAAGCTTGACGCTATCATAAACGGAATCAATCCAGCATTAAAAGCAGTGAAGCTGGATAACTTAAAACAACAAGCAAAGTAGAGGAGCGGGGGCGAAAGCCCCCGATTTACTGATATGAAATATGAAGAAATTGAAAACCCAACATATGAACAGTTTGAGAAAGAGTGCAACCGTCAGGTAACCAACATGGCAGGACTGGGCATTCATGATTTAGCAGATGCAAGCTGGCGCGATTACTTTGATACGGGCATGACCCCACGCGCTGCGATTGAGTGTGCTAATGATGATTTTTGGGACGGTGAACTTAGCGACATTCTGCACGGGTAGTTGACCATGAACATTCAAGCCCATGCCGCTATCTCAGCACTCATGATCTACACGGTGTATCTGTGTATCACACAACTTTAAGGAAGGCAGGCCCAGCGTAGCTGGGCCTGCCTTCCTTGTTGTGCGCGTCGCGCATCCGAAGTTCGCAGGCCGCAGGCGTGGGCCGCAGGCCGCAGATTAAAGTTGACTTATTCTGTGGTTGGGATAAAATGGGAAAAGATAATAAGAAAGGGAAAAGCTATGTTATCAAACACCAGTAAAATGCCAGGCTATTCTGTTAGCCTTTCAGCATGGAAGTGTAAAACAGGCGACAAGCTAGCAAAGATTAAAGGCTCAGTCTGCCATGACTGCTACGCTAGAAAAGGCCGCTACAATATGCCGAACGTGGTTGACAAAATGGAAGAGCGGTTAAAGTTTTTTAATGCTCTTGATTTTGTCCCTCAGATGGTCGCTATGTTGAACAAGACAAGGTCGCCTTATTTCCGTTGGTTCGATTCAGGCGACGTGCAGAACGTCCGCATGGCGTTAAACATTATCGACGTAATCAAAGCAACACCAGAAAAGAAACACTGGATCCCCACAAAAGAACGCAAAATTTGGCAGGAAGCATTGAAGCTTGAAGCGTTGCCAGATAATGCTGTTATCAGATACAGCGCAACAATGATTGACGACACGCCACCGCAAGATTGGGAACACTCAAGCGCAGTCGTAAAGAATGCCGCGCCAATTGGTCACGAATGCCCAGCACCAACGCAAGGCGGAAAGTGTGGCGAATGCCGCGCTTGCTGGTCGCGTGATGTTAAAACAGTTTCATATCACAAACACTAGGGCACATAGCGCAGCCGTCAGGTTGCGCTAGTTTTTTATGCGCGAATCCTACTACATCGTTCGCAGGCCGCAGGCCGCAGACCATCGTTCGCAGGCCGCAGATCGCAGAGCGTCGGGCGCAGATTTAATATCGCCCTGCCAGATGGACATGGGCCGCAGGTCATCAGCCCTTGCACCTTGGATTTCCAAAGCTTTTCCGCTCTCAAATAAAAATACATCAGGCTCGGAGGCCGTCGAAGCAAGAAAAAAAGAAACGCCACCGCACCTAGAATGCGATAAATGCCAAGCAATTTGGGACGGTTGTAGGGTTATCCCATTTCTTTTTATTATCTTTAATTCAACCCATACTGGTGCGCCATCGATGCACATATATACATCGGGCATTCCCTCTGCTACACGATTCTCAATCCGTTGGCAGTGTGTCTTTTTCGGCAAGTGTTTCTTCAGTGATTGCCAAAGGTTTTTCTCTGTCTTCGATGATTTTGGCATCAGATATTTCCCCCTCGATAAAAGCGTGTGGATAGGATTTCCGCAATTCTGCCAGACGTGCGACAATATCCTGTTTGGTCATGCTGTCCAACTGGTGGACGTGTTGCTGTTCTCGCCTGTCAATAGTCAGGCCACCCAAAGCGGAACGGATTTTTTCAGCGTTGATTGCGGCAGAATATTGTCCAGCCTCTTCTGCACCCCTCGACAATTCATCCAGCCGTTTAAGCTGATGCATCAGGGTCACGCCATATCTGCGTTCAGCCGCCTGTCGCAGTTCTTTTATCAGTTCGACAACATCAGGGAAGTCTCTACCATTCAGAAGTTTGGATGCCATGGTAATAGAAGACTTGTCAGAGTAGCCAGCCATTCTTGCACACTCAGCGTTACTGTGTCTGCCCTCGACATAAAACTTGGCAAAAGTCTTTTGGCGTTCCGTCAATCCAGCAGGTCTACCAACTTTACCAATAGTGTTTTCTGTGGGTTCAGTCTTTTGTTTTTCCATTTTTCGTCTCACGGCCCCCTCGTAAGTGTTACAACGTTACAGAAGTGTTACAGCTGTATCCCTTGTGTGATAAGGGTTGTAACGTTTGTAACGTTTGTAACGGCATTTCTCAAAAATTTTTTCAAAAAATTAAAAGGCAAAAAAAACATTATAGTCAGATGCATTTTGTTGTTGACTATCCCATGTAATCCTATAGGATTAGATATGAAGTTATCTCAGTATATCGGAGGACAAGTGATATGACAACACAAACACAGGACCAAGGTTCGTGGATCAAGGACGGTGATTTCAAGTTCATCAACGAAGGTTCAATCATGTTGGTTCAGCCTATGAACGATAGTGCGGCTGATTGGTTGGAAGAAGAATCAAGAATAGTATTTGAAGCTGGTATAGACTGGCAATTCTTTGGTCGGTCTTTGGTCATCGAACCGAGGTACATGGATCACATGTTAATCTATCTGGATAATGAAGGCTGGAGGGTAAGCTAATGGGTACAAGAGCGGTATATTTTTTCGACGACGGCAAAGACATTTATGGTGTCTACAAACATTATGACGGCTATCCACAGGGTGCGGCAGCGCACATTGAGGATGCCAAGGCATATGCTTGGCCTTTGCCAAGGTGGGAAGCTGATGAATTTGCGGCAGCATTTGTTGCGGCAAACAAAAACCCCAAAGGCGGTGAGGTTCGATTACTTCCAAACTTTGAACATACATCAATTCCCATGATGATGGAAGAATACGACTGGTGCGACTTCTATTACCTCATCAGTTGGGATGATTTCGACAAAGATATGTTCGTAACAATTTTTGAAAAACGCTATGACGAAAAACTAGAAACTCAATACTGGCATGAGACTGCCAGCATGAGGCACAGCGAAATGCTACGGGCATATGCGGAGGCAAGCTGATGGACAAGCAAAAGAAAAATTGCTGGGTTGTTGAGTACAAGCTGAAGGGTGAAAAGGAATGGGAAGCTGAGAAGTGGTTTCCCATTACCGAAGCCGTATCAATCAACGGTCAGGCTGTTGCTGGTATTGGTGATGATGACCGCTTCTGTGTAAACGAAGGTCGGGCGGCAGTGTATGTCCGTCACCAGAACAAAGTCTGGGGTGATAAGATTAAATATAGATATCGTGCGGACTACGCTGAATGGCTGGACGATTTCGACAAGTCAAAAGAATATAACTGGATGTTTAGGAGAACAGAATGGGAAAGCTAAAACAGTTGATGATTGAAGAAATGGACATGGCAACTGAGCATGGTGATCTAATGGGTGACGGCATCATGTTCACCACCCACCCGACTGACCACATAAAGTGGGGTGATCTAAAAATGTTTATCGACAGATTGCATCAATACTACGAACTCATGGATCGTGAGATTATCGCAGTCAAAAGCTATCACAATGCTGGCTGGGACTTCATGTCGAACAGCCAAGAGAAGCCGCCAGAGAATGGCATTGAAATTCAGTGGAAAGAAAAGGACACAGAATGGAAGGGAATGTGGATATGAATAATCAACAATGGACAGAGTCAACAGGTATGCTGGCTCCGCCAATCCTGACGGTAGCGCATCAGTATCCGTTTGAATGGTGGGCAGATACTGCCGAAAATATTTGGATCACTGCACTCGAAGGGGGCAGTACACACTGGATAGATTATATCCACACGAAGGGCAAAGACCTGAAGGTGGGCAAGCAGATACTGCAAAACTTTCCGGTGACAATTCATCATGGCAGTGATGGTTGGGGTGATACTGAAAGTGAAGTGGCACACGGCACGTCACTGAGAATCATCGAGAAAGGCATTCATATGCTGGAATCATGGCATATTATATCGTCTGTTATGCAGGGTGACATCGATGCTGAGATTGCAGACCAGATTATTCAACGTGGTTTATTTGGGGAGTTAATTTATGTCTGAAGTTGAAAAATCACTTACGCGCATACAGCGTAGACGTATGCCGTTGCACATGGTTGCTGAATCATGGGGCGGTGGCTATGACCTACGGGACACAGAACTGTGCGTGTTTTATTTTGGTGACGGGCAATTTGTTCTGCGCCCGAAAACAGTCAGGACAGGAGACTTGGAGCAAGAATGCACAGCCATTCACATGGGTGGAGGTTTCGACAAAGTATTCGTGGTGTTGGAAGACATCGAAACAATCAACGAATTTTTATTTGGAGTGTACTGACATGGCAAAGAAACAGAAATCAATGGTAATTGAATTACCACAAGAACAGGCGAATGCAATCATGCTGATGATGGAAAGTGATTTGGAGTCCATATTTAATTATGGTGGTGGCATTGACCCCGTAGCAGATTGGGAAACCATCCACTATCATGCGTATCAACTGCTGGCCTATCAAGCTTTCAAAGAAAAATATCTGGAGACTTACGATGCCTAGAGTAATCATAACATGGGAATGGGAAGATGCCTTCTCAAAGTTCGGGTTCGGTGACGGTGATGGCTGGAACGGAACGCACGAGGTCGAGGGTGAGATTGAAAGCCTTGGCTATGAGGTCGTGACGGACACATGGGGCTGTCACAATTACATGATTCTTGACATTAAGAAGGACGGCAAATCCATCCTGTTTCCAGAAGACAAAGAACATGGGCACAATTTGGATGACTGGTTGCCAGAGGTAGAACAAAGGATTAAGGATCGAAGCGCGACACGCAAAGACGTTGAGCCGCTGGGCTACGAAGAGCCACGTCTGTATCTACCGGACGACATCACCAAACATCTGGATAGTGTCTTTACAGACGAATGGGAGGAACCGTATGACTATTGATTTAGAAAAGCAGATTCTTGAACAGGCGGACAAGGAAGACAAGCAACGTCGTGCTGAGTATGCTAGAAAGCTAAAAGAACATCTTATTTCTATGCCCAAGGTTTTGCATGATCTTATCCCTGCGTTTGAAAACGCAGACGTGTTTGCGGGAATCACGCAACAGGACTTAACTTATGCAAGGGCCATAGGGTTGATGGCTGAGATGGCTGACGAAGACCTAGCCTTGTTACGGACTTATGCGTTCTTTTTAATTGATGGCGTGATACGAACGGACAAAGGGCATAACTCTCGGTCCACAAAACTTAGCTATGAATTGACGGGTTTTTTCAAGCAGAAGGAACGCACCAAGGAAGAACAGGAATTGTATTCGCTTGCCTTTCCTGTCAGCAAGAGGGGAGAAACTTTGTGTACCCCACTTGGGGCAAAGGTAATACTAAACTTTCTTGCTGTGTTTGGTACTGAACAATTTATAGAAGGTAATCTAAGACAAAGGTCAGAGGCTCTATCATCGTTGCACAAATATGCAATGATGATCCCATCCAAACAGGTGTTGGACGGCCCGTTTCCTGCGGTCAAAAGTGGCTTTGTTGATTCAAGCAAACAGCTTTTTATGGACGACGGCAGGCTGGTTCTGCGTAAACCTGTTAAACCTGATGTTGAGAGAAAACCAAACGGTCAGTTTGCAAAAGGACATCATGTGCCAGAAGAATGGAAGCAACAGGCGGAAGCGGAGGTAGCTGTGGGCGAACGAAAAGAAACAGTCGTGAAGGGTAGGCCGTATGATCAAAAGACACTGCGTAAAAAAATGCTGGAAAGAAATCCTGTGTGCCCCTTTACAAACATATCAAGCCCAGAGTTTTTGAGGGTGTCACACATCAAGCCTGATTCTGAGTGCGAGGGTGGCGAAGGGGCAGACCCGGCTAACATTCTTATGCTGTCTATTCTACCAGACAAATTGTTTGACTGTGAGGCAGTGGAAGGATTCCAACGGGTGGCGTTCATTTCCTTTAATGATGAAGGCAGGGTGATGCGTAGCACCAAGGTTACAAACGAAGAGTTACTGGCTCTTGGCTTGCCTAAAAATTGGTGGACTGTTTCCATCGCACATTTGTTGCAAGGTGGAGAAGGTGAGCGACGCAAGCGTTACCTGAAGTGGCACAGGGAAAATATGTTCTATGATAACGTAATAAAGAAAGCGAAGCCGTGACCAATTATCATTGCACAGAGTGTGCTGCACAGGCGATAGTAGTAGAACAGGGGCAGTACTACTGCCCCAAATGTTGGTTCAAATTGTTTACGAAAGTATATAATCATGACAAAGTTAAAAACTGTAAGTCAATTTCCGTCAGCAAAGCTGTCCCAATACAGGGTAGGTCTGGTCGTGGAGTTTTACAAAGACCAGTTCGTGAAGGCGATTGATGAAGAAGAAGCTAAAGAAATAGCTGAGAATAGACTGCGTAGGCGTACAGGCTTGATGAATAGTCTTGGCTTTTCTATTGGTGACATTGAAGTAGTGGATGCGGAGCAGACGAATGATAGAAAAAAATGAAGAACTAAGCGATGCGGCAGGGGAAATCGTAAGAGATACTGTTAACACTTTGCAGGAGTTGGGTGTTGAGCAGGACTTTGCAGCTTACCTGATGTTGTGTGCGGGTCTTGGGCTGGCTGTTTTGGGCAACAGAAATAGTCCGATTATTGTAAACCAGTTATTGGCTTCAGCCATGATGGTTGCAAATCAAAACATAATAGACATGGAGGATAATAAAGGTGAACACCCAAAATACCATTGAACTTGGGGGCGAATGCCCAAAATGTATGAGCGTGTTGTCTTTGAACAAGACAAACGGAAACATCGTGTGTGCTGTGTGTGGTCTGCAAATTGTTGACAGTGACATACCATCTGATAGGATGCCAGACAGTAACAAGGAAGGTGAGATGGAAACACATCTGATGCCAAATGAAGATGCTATTGCGGCTAAAGAACCGAGGATGCAGTGGCAAGAAGCGGTAACCACTATTGATAAAGTCATAGAAGACTGGCTGACTGATGGTGGTGACGTGGGTGGTGAGGTAGAGACCAACGTCCGTAATGCATGGCATAGAATCTTACAGGGGTAGTGATGTCAAAAGATAATGTGATTTATCTTCACAGTAAACTTGTCTTTAAAAAAGACCCCGTGCCCACCGTCTGTGAAGTGGCAGGACAGATGTTGAAGGACGTGGTTATTTTGGGGGAAGCAGAAGACGGAACGGTCAAGATGATGACAACACAACCCGACCCCGCTGAAATATTATTTTATCTTGAGTCTGCCAAGTTCGCCATCATGTCAGGTGGCATAAATGACGACGAGGCGTAGATGTTTAAATATAAGACGAGACCGTACGCGCACCAAGAGGCTGCGCTACAAAAGTCGTACGACAAACTTAACTTCGCATACTTCATGGAAATGGGGTGCGGTAAATCAAAAGTGTTACTCGACAATATCACATGGCTATATGAAAACGGACACATTGATACGGCAGTTATCGTTGCACCGAAGGGCGTGTATCGAAACTGGGAAATGTCAGAGATACCGACTCATCTACCAGAAGACATTGACACCCAGATATATGTTTGGAGTGCGAACCCGAACAAGGGTCAACGTGAAAGATTGTCGGAAGGTGTTAATAAGACACGGACTCTTCGCATTCTGCTTGTCAACGTCGAAGCATTTGGAGCGTCGAAGAAGGGGCTTCAATATATGGAACACTTTGTACGCGACTCGACTTTCCTACTTGCGGTCGATGAAAGCACAACTATTAAAAACCCCAAGGCCAAGCGGACTAAGGCTCTGGTTAAACTTGGTCAGGGTGCAACGTACAAACGCATTCTTACCGGATCGCCCGTTACGAAATCGCCTATGGATCTCTACGCGCAATGCGGATTCATGGACAAGAACCTGTTGGGATTCGACAGCTATTATTCGTTCCAAGGACGCTACGCTATTACAAGGACTCAGCGCATGGGTTCGCACAGCTTTCAACAGATTGTGGGCTACCGTAACTTGAGTGAACTGAGTGACAAGCTAGACAGATTTTCTTTCAGGGTCACGAAAGAAGAAGCCCTTGACCTACCCGACAAGATCTACACCGTTCGTGAAGTTGGGGTGACCAACGAACAGCTAACCTATTATCATTCGATAAAGACAGCAGCTATGGCGTTGCTTGATGAAGGCGAACTGGTATCAGCACCATCAATCATGACACAGCTATTACGATTACAGCAGGTATTGTGTGGTCATCTGATGACCGATGACGGTGAACTGGTGGAGTTCCCTACAAGGCGCATGGATGCATTGATGGACACAATCGAAGAGATGTCAGGCAAGGTAATCATCTGGTCACGATTCAGGTACGACATACGAAAGATAACCGTAATGCTGGAGTCAAAGTACGGGCCAGGATCTACAGTCAGTTACTTTGGTGACACGTCAGATGCTGACAGACAAAGTGCCATCGAAGCCTTTCAGTCTGGAGACGCAAGATTCTTCGTGGCAAATCCACAAACAGCAGGTTATGGGCTGACGCTGACGGCGGCAACTAATGTAATCTATTATGCGAATGACTTTAATCTTGAGACCCGTGTTCAGTCTGAGGATCGGGCGCATCGGATTGGTCAGCATCATCCTGTTCTGTATGTTGATCTGATGACAAAGGGCACAGTTGATGTCCATATTGTGAAGACTCTTCAGAACAAGATTGATCTGTCTGCGAAGACCTTGGGTGAACAAGCCCGTCAATGGTTGGAACTTGACCCCCGTAAAAGTGGCGATTAGATGCCTGTCGTTCTGCATATTTCACAGCGTGATTCTGTTGCTTTGACATGGGCGAACGGGATAGCTGATACGGGTACAAGGCACAGGACCCAGTTTCGAGGTCCACATACAGAAGTCGGACACCCAGTTTCTTTTGGGTGTCTGTTAGCAGACGTGAGATTATTGAGCCGTTCTTTCTACGGCCTACAGTCTTCACGTCAAACAACAGAAACTCACCCTTCGGGGTTAGTGCAATAAGGTCTATCGGGCCTTGTTCAATGAATGGAGTGTAGACATAACAATCTTGGGCCATAAGCCACTCAGCAGCAAGCAGTTCAGATCTTTTACCTTCACGAACTTTATGATCTGGTCTCATTTTATTGTTGACTTTTGTTTTTGTTATCGGCTAGACTCTGACAGTAACATATAATCAGTTAGGTTGCAAACATGGACACGACTAAATGGAAATCAATCGCGGTTGAGGTACAGATATATGAGTATCTCAAGAAACGTGCGCAGAAAAACGACAGAAGTGTGAGCAAGGAATTGACACACATACTGAAGGAAAAACGTGCACAAGAAGCCGCTTGACATACCCAAGGAGAGTGGGTTAAGACTCTCCACCACACCCGAAGGGGTTAAACTTTAACGTAGAAAGTACAGGAGAATGTACGATGAGCGATGTGTTTTCGCTATTTGATGAGGAAGTCGATGCCTCTAAGTTCGACAAGGTAAATGAAGATAAGGGCAAGACATTGTCCGATCTCATCCGCCAGTCTATGAAGATCGATGAAGAGATTGCACAAGCAGAGCAGTATCTGAAGGATCTTAAATTCAAGAAACGCAAAGTGAATGAAGAAGATATCCCAAGCCTGATGCAGGAGATGGGCATGGATTCTGTTACGGTCGATGGCAACAAGGTTGCTTTGCGGCAGTTCGTTCATGCGCGTATCCCAGAAGAAAAGAAAGATGAAGCATACAACTGGCTTCGTTCTATCGGAGAAGGTGACATCATCAAGAATGATGTCGTCGTGTCCTTCGGTTCTGGTCAAGATAATATGGCAGGGGCTGTCGTAGACGACCTCCGCAATCAGGGTCTTGAGCCAGCGCAGAAGACACACGTCCATCCACAGACGTTAAAGGCGTGGGTCAAAGGACGCATCGAGGCAGGTAAGGATATCGACTTTGATACCTTCGGTGTGTACGTCGGAACTGAAGCTACAATTAAGAGGAGCTAGTCATGGCTGAAGCAGCAGTAGCAAGAAAAGAAAGCACAGCAGTTGCTAATATCATGGACGATCTGTACGAAGCGGCAGGTCAGGGCATGGAAACCATTGGGGCAGAGGATATGCAGATACCGTTCTTGCGGATTCTTCAGCCGCTGTCACCGCAGTTGATTAAGAATGACCCGAAGTTTATCAAAGGTGCATCCGCTGGCGATATCTTCAACACTGTTACGGGTCAGTTTTGGGAGGCTGAAGAAGGTATTAACGTGCTGCCTTGTGCGTATACCACCAAGCTTCTGGAATTTCAGTTGCGTGAAAACGGTGGTGGTTTTATGGGCGAACTGGAACCAAACAATCCAGACGTTCGTAAGACGGAGCGTGTAGGTAGCAGTGAAATGTTGCCGAATGGAAACGAACTTGTTCGGTCCGCACAGTTTCTTGTGTTGGCATACGATGATAACGGTATGACCACGCAAATGATCTGTGACATGAAGAAGACTCAGATGAAGGTAGCCAAGCAATGGAATACCAGACGCGCTGGTCTGAAGATTATGCACCCGACCAAAGGGTTGTTTAATCCACCTATGTGGTCTACCCCGTGGAAGCTGACCTCAATCCAAGAGTCCAACGACAAAGGTTCGTGGTTCAACTACCAACTGGCGGGGCTTGAGATGGAGTCCGTGCCAATGCCAGCGTTGCAGGAAGCGCGTGACTTGTACAACTCATACCGTGCAGGAGAAATTAAGATGAGTACAGGGGAAGAAAGTCAGACAACCACTTCGTCTGATGACACCGACGTACCGTTTTAAGCCAGTAGGGGGCGGGGAGTTTATTTTCCTTTCGCCCTGCCCCCACCCTCTCTTGCCCGGAGTAACCAATGAACCAAGCCGAACGGTTCATGGCGGCGTTTGAAGGTTTCAGCACCGCACATGGACAGACACAGATATCAGATGAGAGACGTGCTGGAAAACAAAAGGCAGAGTCTCGCATCATTAGAAAGCCTCTTACGTTAGAACTTATTGTCGCACACCTTGAAGGTAAGCATGGCGTAGGTTCTATACCTATCAACGAAAACAGCCAATGTAAGTTTGGTGCACTGGACATTGACCAGTATCCGCTAGACCTTGTCGCACTTGACAAGAAGCTGCGCGACAACGATATTCCATGTGTGGTCTGCCGCTCGAAGTCAGGTGGAGCACATATATTCTTTTTCTTCACTAAGTTTTTTAGCGCAGGTGTTTTCCGTGACAAAGCCACAGAAATTGCAGCCTATCTTGGATATGGTGGTTGCGAAATATTCCCGAAACAAGAAGAGATTCTTGTCGAGCGTGGTGACATTGGTAACTTTATCAACCTTCCGTACTTTGATGCGGAACAGACAATGCGTTACGCTATCAAAGAAGATGGAAACGAAGCGGACCTTACCGAATTTCTGGATCTAGTAGAGGCCAGAAGAACCGAACCCAAACATTTTGAAAAGCTACAGCTTGGCGACCCTGTTGATGAGTTTGACCAGTGGGCACCGTGTCTGTCGCACATGTTTAGTCAGGGCATACCAGAGGGCACCCGCAACACAGTTATGTTTGCTGCTGCTGTCGGTGCCAAGAAAGAACAACCTGAGAAATGGAGAGAACGTCTTGAAGAAATTAATGTCAAATACTGTACGCCCCCTTTACCAGCTTCTGAAATCGTCACTATTCAGTCTCAACACGATAAGAAGGAATATGGTTTCCCCTGTGATCAAGAACCCCTCAAGTCGTTCTGCAACAAAACGCTCTGCAAAACAAAAGCGTGTGGGATAGGCAGTCACGTTCAACATGTAGAAATCACCGGCCTTTGTGTAGTCAAGTCTGAACCACCTGTGTGGTTCTGTGACGTGGGTGGTCGTCGTGTCGAACTGACAACTGATGACCTGCAAACACCGCAGCGTTTTCAGAAAGCATGTATGGAACAGATACACGTCATGCCACCGATGATGAAGATGGCAGACTGGCAGGTGATTGTGTCCATGTTGATGGACAGCATGAGTGAGATAGATGTACCAGAAGAACTTACCTATAAGGGCCAGTTTATGGACCTGCTAGAGGGCTTTTGTGACGGTCGGGTACAAGCCCAGTCCGCTGAAGAGATCGCACTTGGCAAGCCCTTCACGGACGATGAAGAGGGTCTCACATATTTCAAGCTAGAGGCACTTCTAAAATACCTGCGCAACCAGAAGTTCGACAGTTATAGCCGTGGTCAGATTCAGGAGCGGTTAAAAGAACTGAACGACAATGGCACAGCTAATGGATTAAAAAGGTTTGCCACTACAAAAGGTGATACTAAACCTCTGCGCGTTTGGTGGGTGCCAGCGTTCAATGCCGAGGTCCAAGTTCCAAGTATCGAACTTGAAAGTGAGGTGCCCTTCTAATGCAGACAACAATCTTTGGTCCACCAGGGACAGGCAAAACAACCAAGCTTATATCTATCGTCAAGCAGGAACTTGAAGATGGCACAAGGCCAGAGGACATAGCGTTTGTGTCCTTTAGCCGTAAGGCAGCAGAAGAGGCGCGCAATCGTGCTTCGGCTGCGCTGAGTATGAACCCCGACCAGATGGTCTGGTTTCGTACTCTTCATTCAATGGCTTTTCAATACCAAGGTCTTAACAGTAGACAGGTGTTGAAAGGGAAAGACTTCACGCAACTTAGTCACATACTGGGGTTAGAGTTTTCATCCAACGCCTCTATCCGTATGGAAGACGGGCGGCTCTTCTCACCGGGCAAGGGTGGGGATGCCTATCTATCCATGATCCAGTTGGCTAGGGTGCGTGGAGTCACCCTCGAACAACAGTTCAGTGATACAAACAACAGGCATCTTCATTATCAGCAACTGAAGGTGGTGGACGAAGTGTTGCGGGACTACAAGCGCGACACAGGTAAGCTGGACTTTGTAGATATGATTGACCGCTTCATAGCCGAGGGCCAAGGTCCGAGGTTGGATGTCCTGATAGTCGATGAGGCGCAAGACTTGGCTCCGCTACAGTGGCGCATGGTTCATGACGTACTAAAGCCACGGGCAAAGCGTATCTATTTTGCAGGAGATGATGACCAGTGCATTTACTCTTGGATGGGTGTGAACGTGCGTGATTTCTTGGACGCATCAGACAATAAGATGGTGTTAGATAAATCATATCGTCTTCCACGAAACATATATAACATAGCGGATTCTCTGGTAAATAGAGTGGTTGTGCGACAGCCAAAAGTGTGGTCACCTGTAAGTGAGGCTGGGCAAGTTGTCTGGCATCACGATATCATGGACCTCAACTTTAACAGCGGCGAGTGGCTGATTCTTGCTCGAACAAACTACATTGCTAATAAGGTTGCTACAGACCTCAAGGAACAGGGATATCTGTTCTGGCGTGAAGGTTCTGGTTGGTCCATCTCACCCAATGTGCTAACTGGAATAGAGGTATGGCTTAAATTATGCAAAGGTTTGACCGTCACAGCGACAGAACTAAAGACATTATCTACATTATTAAAATCGGATATCGTGACCAAATCTGGAAGGAAGAACTTAGCCACCCTCGACAACGAAACGCCTTACGCTCTAGACGACGTAAAAGGGAACTTCTGTACGAACGACTTGAAAGAGAAGCCTTGGTACGAAGTATTGAAAGTGGCAGAGCAGGAGAGAATATACATCAGTTCAGTCCGTCGGATGGGAGAGAAGATACTGACGGACAAGCCGAGGATCAAGATATCAACGATACACAAAGCAAAGGGTGGAGAGGCGGATAACGTCGCCGTTCTTTTAGACTCATCAAAACTTTGTGTCGAAAGCGAAGATCAAGACAGTGAGGTTCGCACCTTTTATGTTGGCATAACTCGTGCTAAAAAGACATTGCATCTTATTGAATCGACATCACAATACGGATTTGCGATATGAAAGACAGAAAGTATTTTTTGGACACAGCCGAAGGGTTGATCAATGGACCGAGGGCCAAGGAATATGGTCCGGCAAAGATGAACCATGAGCGTATTGCAAAGATATGGGGGATTATTCTTGAGCGTGAGATAACACCTGAAGAAGTTGTTGCCTGTATGGTGGGGCTAAAGTTGGCACGTCTGGCAGAAGATATCAGCAAAGACGATTCATGGGTAGATATCATAGGCTATGCCGCACTGGGTGGGGAGATTATTAACGATGAAGGTTGATTTGTTTGATCCAGAAAACGAAGACTGGTTGCCGCCATCAAGTTTTCCAGACCTGACAGGGTGTGACAGGATAGCCATAGACTTGGAAACAAAAGACCCAAACCTAACTACGTTAGGCCCAGGCTGGTGTCGTGATGATGGATATGTCATAGGGTATGCGGTTGCTGCGGGAGACTTTGTTGGGTACTTCCCCGTAAGACACAAGTCAGGAAACCTACCAGAAAAAACTGTGGTAAACTGGTTGAAGAAACAGTTGGCTACACCTCACATAGAAAAGGTCATGCACAACTGTATGTATGACCTTGGTTGGCTGCGTTGGGCAGGCATTGAAGTGCAGGGCAAGATTATCGACACGATGATAGCCGCGCCACTTCTGAATGAACACAGAAGATACTACAATCTGAACTCTTTGTCCGGTGAATATCTGGGCGAATGGAAGAACGAAAAGATGTTGCGGTCTGCGGCAGACATGTATGGCGTGGACCCAAAGGCTGAGATGTGGAAGTTGGACTCCACATTTGTGGGCAGGTACGCAGAACAAGATGCGTCTGTCACCTTACGTCTGTGGGATAGGTTAAGGGCTGACCTTGTAAACGACGAATGCACAGGAATATTTGATCTAGAGTCAAGCCTGTTGCCAGTTCTTTTGGACATGAAAACTCGTGGTGTACGGGTTGACATTGACAAAGCTGAACGTGTGCAGAAAGATTTAAAGCAACGTGAAGATGTCTTGTTAGCGGAAATAAAGGATCTTACCCAAGTCAATGTCGAACCGTGGGTCGCTACATCTATAGCAAAGGCGTTCGATGCCGTTGGGTTGACGTATGATAGGACAGAAAAAACGAATGCGCCTGCCTTTACAAAACAGTTTCTTGCGAACCATGACCACCCACTTCCACAAAAGATTCTGCGACTTCGTGAGTTTAATAAAGCCAACACGACTTTTGTTGAGACTATACTTCAGCATTCGCATAATGGTCGTATCCATTGTGATTTTAATCCTCTTCGTTCAGATGAAGGGGGCACAGTCACAGGACGATTTTCTTCGTCCAACCCGAACCTCCAGCAAATCCCGGCAAGAGACCCAGAAATCAAAGCGATGATTCGTGGTTTGTTTATCCCAGAAGAGGGATGTAAGTGGGGTTCATTTGACTATGCCTCACAAGAACCACGCTGGCTTGCCCACTATTGTTCTACACTAAAAGGTGCAAATCGTCATCCACAAATTGATGACGTTGTAAAAATGTACAACGAAGGTAAAGCTGACTTTCATCAGATGGTGGCTGACATTGCTGGTATCAGCCGCAAGCAAGCTAAGACAGTTAACCTTGGAATTATGTACGGCATGGGGCGCGGCAAGCTGGCTGGTGTGATGGATATCACAGAAGATGAAGCCAAAGAATTGTTAGGTCAGTACCATGACAAAGTTCCTTTTGTAAAAGGCATAGCTGATTTTGCAATGGACAGGGCACAAACCATAGGACATATCCGAACGTGCTTGGGCCGTAAGTGTAGGTTTGACATGTGGCAACCTAAGTCATACGGTTATAATAAAGCCTTACCACTGGAAGAAGCAGCGAAAGAATATGGTGGTAAAGCTGCCATCAAACGTGCTTTTACATACAAGGCATTGAACAGATTAATTCAAGGGTCAAGTGCAGACCAAACAAAGAAAGCAATGGTTGATTGTTATGCAGAGGGGCTGCTTCCAATGCTGACAGTGCACGATGAACTTTGTTTTAACATAGAGAACGACAAGCAGGTGAAGCGAATAACAGAAATCATGACAACCTGCGTCCCTAATTTGAACATACCATTTGAAGTTGATTCCGCAATCGTAGATAACTGGGGGGAGGTGGAGTAAAAAATGTTTACCGCAATCTTGGTAGCCTGCCACGCATACACAAATGTGGGCTGCTTTATGCTGACTGACGACAGAGGCCCATACAAAACTATGGAACAGTGTGAAGAACGCATCGATGAGATGTTAGCTAACACAATAAGAGTGTGGCTTGATCACAAAGCACCGTTAGTTGTAACAGGATGGAACTGTAAAAGAGATGTATCAGAAACCTAAGTGCTGGTCGTGTGGACATGATTTGATATGGGGCGGTGACCACGACTATGAAGATGCAGATGACAGGGAATACATTCAATCAAACCTGTCCTGCCCCAACTGTGATGCGTTTTACCTGTACTATCAGCCCCTAGAAGGACCAGATCAGTGACAACACAAACATGGTATTATCAAAAGTGCTGGCGAGATGGCGGCGCACCCTTCTGGGATACCTATGTTCATGCAGAATGTAGGGTGATTAGGCAACAAGAAAGAAAAAAACGTGATTCTCAGCGACCTGAAGGTACTATGACACAGCTATCGTTCATGAACGCCCTGAGAATCGATGTTAAAAATCAATAAAAACAAGCACATAGAAAAAGGAAGGGGCTTGCCCTTCCTTGTGTAAGACCCCTTACCTTTGCGGGGCTTGACTATTTTGAGCCTGAATCGTCGTAGTTTCAGGCTTCTTGCGACTGGGTTTTTGGTTCGCATGCTACCTCTCCTTGACAGCAGTCATCAACTATCTGACCACATGTAACACATTGTTCGTGTCCGTGTACATAAACTGTCTTCAGATTACCCTGACACCGTGGGCAGCGGGGTGAGCAGTGTTCTTTACTCTCCATCTGCCAGTGCCCTCATCCTTGCTACCAAACGACGTGCGCGGTTCGGCACCTGCGTATACCACCTGGAATCGACCATCTCGTCTGCTGCGGAATTGAACTGTCGTGCGTCTACGCCAGCCTTCATACCTTTGAACTTTGACAGGCGGGGGTATCCAAGGTTGAACATCATGTTTGCAATGATAAGCTGACATTCTTCTGGCAGGTCATCCCAGTCTGGGTACAGGCGATGGCAGTCCTCAAGTGTAACGGCGATATCCAACTTGAACACGTTGTCCACACGTTCCTGTTCAATGACTGTACCAACAGGCTTGCCGTATTCAGGGTCATCCTTTTTAATCAGGTGACCAATTCCGAAAGTTGGTAAATTTAGGTGATCCAAATATATTTCGTACTTGCAGCCCTCGTCAGAAGCAAGCTCCTGACGTAACTGATCTATGGTTGTTGATTTCATCCTAGCATCCTTTGTTGAATTTGTAGATTTTTCAGTATGTCTTCAGGTCCACTGCCTAGCAACGAAGGATCAAGGTTCGCGGTTTGAGGTGCGGGGGCCGCCATTTGGGCAGGTGCGACCCCCGCTTGCGCTGCCGCTGGAGGAGGGACGGCTGCTGCAACTGACTGTTCTTGAATCTGTGGCTCATCGACCAAAGACACGGGTATTTCTTTTGACCGTTCGCGTTCTTCGCGTCTTCTTAGTATAGAAAATTTCTTTTCTTTTCTTGATTGTCTTTGTATTGCGTACAGTTCTCTGGTTGGTATTTTACCACCAAATTCTTTTTGTCTTACGATTGCTTTTTTTAGTTCGTCTTTGTCAATCGCCTGTGGCTCAAAGATACCACCGTAAAGTTTCTTGTAGTTGGGTACGCCGTGTTCTCTCAAAGCCTGATATATTTCACCCTTTGACATACCAAGGGCCTTCATATCCTGAACTATCATGTACATTTGATTCTGTGCCAAAAACTTTCTTTCATTTGACAGGCGATATGCCTCTAATAGGTTTTCTGGCTCAAGTTTATTCTGTACTCTAAGTGCCCTGTTGTATGGTGCTGATGCAGCCCGAATTGCTTTTTTATATTCGTAAGATGTGTACTTTATAATTTTGTTTGCTTCAACAGGTTGTTCCGTTACGCCTGTAAACAAACGTGCAATTTCATCTTCAGTTTCGCGAATATTACCACGAGCGTCACGCCCGTCTGGGGAAAGCATGGCTTCTAATAATCTGCTTTTTCTAACACCTAGTTCTCCGCCTAGTTCTGGCAGCGGGGCTACTGTACCAACAAGCTGTTCTACAAAACCGGGATTGAACGCACTAGCTATATGAACAAAAGATTTAGCTGCTATATCGCCCCTGCTTTCACCGGGAAAATCGCCGCTTGGACCCCTGTATATAACTCTTTTATCTTGTGTTATACCGCCCCTAGAAGTTACATCAAGTATTCTTTCTGTGATAATGGATTCATCAAGAAACGGACGGAACATTTCGTTATACACTTGTGCAGAGGCATCGCTAATTATTGTGCTTGCGTCTTTTCCTTCTAGCTGACCGTTGTTGTAAGCTCTGATGAGTCCATTTCCAACTTTAGCCCAGTAACTGTAAGGATTGATAAAATCATAATCTATGTAGCCTCTTGGCACGTTAACTTTTTTGCCATCAACTTCTTTTTCTTCGACTGATGTTATGACTAGATTATTGTTTTGACTCCACTCTGGCTGTGTTCTTGTTAATGCATCGTAAGCATCTTTGGTCACACCTGCACCGAGTCTAGCAAGTTCTGCTGTAGCAGGCCCAGCGACTGCTGCTGTTGTGGTAAATCCAACCAGTCGTCTAAGACCTATCTGCCTAATTGCAGGATTAGGAGATTGAAGTTCTTTGATAGCATACTCAAGTGTGTTAGCACTTGTGCGAATAATCTCAGCGGGAAAAGCTATGAAGTCACCAAGTGGTGCTTTACGAAGAAGACGAACTGCTTCAGGCACACGTTCATAGTTTGGCACCACATTCTTAACAATGTCTGCTGCGTATTCTTTAGCGTTTCTAAATCCAACACTACGGGCGTATTCGTCGGCTGCTGCTCTGCCCCCAAGTCCGCTTTCTAATTTACCAAGCTCAAACTCATAATTGTAAATCTTCCATACGTCGTCCCCGCCTTGATATGTCTGACGCATAAAGTTTGAAAAATCACCAACTGCCCCCGCCCCAGGAAGTCTAGATAATTTTTGTTTTGTTCTTGTTACCACACCAGCTTCACCGGGTCGTCTTTTAACAGCAACACCAAAAGAGTCTAGGTCTGTTTTTGCAACAGATCCTAAACCTTCTTCAAGAAGTGTTTCTATTTCTCTTATTTGTGCCTGCGTTCCAACAACGCCAAGTTCTTGGTATTCACGAAACTTAGCTGCGACTGCGTCATCTCCACCTCTACTAATATCATTCCACACAGTTTTGAATGATTCCATCACAGACATATTACCCCTGCCAACATTACCTTGAGCAGCGGCAAACAATGCAGCAGAAGTAACATTTCGTATCTGTGTAATCGGGCTAAGAACTGTTTTTGCAAACTGCACCGAACCTTTGCCAAACAAATACGCACCATATGTATACTTCATAGCAGGATGATCTTGAGCAAGTGTTAGTCTTGTAAGACCTCCTGTTCCATGCAGGTCTTTTCTTGCGTAAGTTCCTTGTAACGCGCCATATGATAAGTCACGACCTTGCATCTTAGATATGTCAGCAGCGTCCGCGTCATCAGGAAGCGCACGAGGAGTATCGCCAAGCTGAACATATTCTTTTTGAAGAATGTCTTTTGGTAGCAAAGCTGCTGCTTCTTCTGACAAAAGAAGATCGCGTCTTGCTGCTGCCCCTGCCGCGTCATCCACATCAACAAAGTTTTTAGCTAAGTAATCATAGTAATCATTTGTAGCTTTAAACTCAGCTAAATCAGCTATGGTTGACACATATGTGTCAAGCGGGTCTTTTACTTCTCCAAGAATAGATCGAAGAACGGGTTCTTGAAGCTGTTGTCTTGTCAGTAAAGATGTTCGCAACTTGTTTCGCGCTGCGCGCCAACGTGACCCATCACCAACACCCGTTGCAAAAAGTCCTGTGCTGTCATACCTACGAACAAAAGCATCAACAGCGTCTTCCGCAAATCGTCTGTCTGTTCTTGTGGTGATGCCCTGACCAACGGTAAAGTTTTCGGGAGCGGGTCCAATTGTTTTTGTGTATAGTTCTTCAGCAGCAGATGGATTGTCCACATAAAACTGAACTGCTTCGTCTTTAGCTTGTCTGAACTCAGGTGTGTTTATCCAGTTAGCATCTTCAAAAATCTGATACTTGCGTCGCATGTACTCGCCAAGATTGGCAGTCACAATGTTTTCAATATCTGGTAAAGCACCGGAGTTAACGAAGTCAGAACGGGCAATCCTTCGTGTTAGAAGGTCAATCTGTCCCCGCATGTTAATAGCGTTTGTTTGGATGCTTTCTGGTAAAAACTTTGCCAAGTCTTCTGGGCTGTCAAAGTTCAAACCTGTTAAGCCGCGCCTGCCTGCGTCAAGCCGCGCCTGTTCCACAAAGCTAGGGTCTTTTGTAAGATAGCCATACAGACTGTTAATAAATTTTACTTTATCAGTTTCTTCGCCAGCAACAAAGATAGTTTCGTTTTCCTTAAATATCTTGTCTATTTCTCTTTCTAAACTTGTAGCAACCCGCCCAGCAAAGTTTGTTTCAGCTTCTATTTTGCCCCTAATGCCGCTTTGCTCTTCAAAGGCGTTTTGTGGTAGCGACCCGCGTGAACGAAAGTACGACAGTATGTTGTCCACCATTGGTTTTTCTACAAATTTAGCGGTGAGAGGGGACATGCCCTTTTTTACACCGTAGTATGTGGCACCCAAGGCAGTGGCGGTTGCTGTAAGAGCAGCGGGTATCGCTACAGTAGCCGCAGCAGCTTCTGTAGCTATTTTAAGTTTGTTTGATATTTGACGACCTGTTTCTTCTGCTCCTGTCTGCCCGACGTTTTTAGATGAAACGGTCGGTCCCACCCCAAAAAAATCACCAAGTGTTGTTTGCCCGTCGGTATAAACAACACCGTCGGCAACACCTGCTCCTGCGACTTGTGATGAACGTGTTAGTGCAGTTCCTAATTTTCTAGCTTTACTTATTTTGCCGATAAGCCCTGCAACACCAAGAGCAGGAGTAAGGTATTGAACCAATGTTTCGGTTACAGTTCCGACACCACCAGCAGGATCTATACCCTGCTCCGCCTTAAATTTATTGGTTGCGTCTTCAATGGCCCCGGCATAGTTAGTACCGTTGGCAAGATCGTATGCAAGCGCACCTGTCTGTGCCACACCTGACCCCATTTCAATAAAGCCGCCAAGTATACCTTCACCAAACTCTTTGTACCAAGGTTCAAGTTCCGGGTTTTCTATATTTGCTTGTTTGGAAAGATGAGCAAGTATCTTTTCCTTGGCAAGTTCAGGACCAGTGCCTTCAGGGAGAAAGTAAGTTTCCCCCTTATATATGTATTTTTCTCTTGCCATGACCTGCCTTTATTCTAGTACAGTCCCGCTATCTGCATCTGCATCTGCACCGATTCCTTCTTGTAATATTCTTTGAAGTCTTTCAATTATTGTTTGAATATCGCTAACCTCTCCAATACCAAGAGCAAGGTCACTAACATCAATAGAACCATTTAAGAAAGCAGACACGAGCAAGGGATTAGCATCAGGGTATTCTGCCATAATTGAATCAAAGGCTTTAGACTGGAACCCTGGAGTGGTTTGTCTATAGGTTCTTTTTATGGCTTCAGAAAGTGAAATTTGTTCACCTTTTGCTGCTGCTTCTGCTTGAACAGCTTTGGCTAGTTTCAAGGTTGCAGGATCTTTGTCCTCTAGTAGCTTTAATGCTGCCTCTTGCAGCGCAGCATCTTGTGTCTTTTTCTCTTCAAGACCCAAGGTAAGAGCCACCATATCACGCTGTTCTTGTTTTGCTTCAGCCGCGTCTTTTCTGGCTGTAAAGCCTTCAACAGCAGGTCTTGCAGACTTAGCAGCAGCAGCAAGCAGGTCTTCCCCTGCTGCACCACGTTCTGCAACACGCAAGAAAAAGTCTGTGAATGCACGACGCTTTTCATCTGGTTTTTTAGCCAAAGGTGCGTATTCGTCAAGAATTCTTTTGTTCTTTTTGACAAGGTCGTCGATGCTTTTTCTACCACCCAAAAGTTTTTCAACAACTTTGTACGGGTCATCCGACAGCTCTTGTGCTGTAATTATGGGGTCGTTACTATCATCGTCCTTCTTCTTCTTTGGACCTAGACCCTCTGGTCTGATTTTTGGAGTCGGAACTATTGTACTTCGTTCGTTTTGTTGTTCAGGACCACCGCCTGTTCCTCTATCTGAAGGTATTGTTACTGGTGGAGGCAGTATCTGTCCACCCGCGCCGCCCTGTGGGTCAGATTCATCAGGCATAAATTGTGTTTCTTGTTCTATTCGTTTCACGTCAGCTTCAGTTAGTCGAGGCCGATTGTTTATCACCGCCTGCCTCAACAGTTCGCTAGACCCCATGATGCCAACAGGATCATTTCGATTATACACCGCAGGATTTCTAAACATTCTACGCCGAAGTATTTCGTTTTTTGCAAGTGATGGGTTACGCATTACCATGTCAGCCTCCGAACATGTTGTTGAAGAAACCACCTGACAATCCAGCACCAAGTAGTCCAATGCCTGTGGTCATCAAGTTCGGTGAAGGTGCCTGCGATGTTGTGTATGTTGACTGCATGGCTGGAACACCACGGAACAAGTCCGACATGAAACCAATCTGTTGGAAAGGTAATGCCTGTCGGGCAAGTTCGTTTGCTCTAGCAACATCAAACTCAGACTGTTGCTGCCGCTGTTGCAGACTACCTATGCCCATCATCGTATTAATGTCTTGCATTCCCATTTGCTGCTGCGCCTGACCAAGCCCTGCTTGTAAACGTGCAGCGTTTTGTGCGGCCTGCTGCGCCTGTTGAAAACCTTGTTGTCGAAGCTGACCAGCAGAACGTGCCTGCTGTTCTAGTGTCTTACCTGCTAGGTCTGCTTGCGCCACACCAAATCGTGAGCCACCAAATGCACCAGAGGCAACTCCAGACCCACCGAGTCCAGCCTGTGCTTTCTGCCCCTGAGTTGCAATGTCTTGCATTGTTTGCTGGACAACTTGATTTTCAAACGGATTCATAAACTGTGAGGCACCGCCCGGTCCTGCGAACTGAGCCGCCCGGTCAAGAAATGGTTGATAAGAACCAACACCCTGCTGCGCCAAAGATATTGCTCGTTGCTGCCCTTCCGATAGCCCCGCAAGTTGCTGTGGTGCAAATGGCTGCGGCGTTCCTTTAAGAGCTTGTGCCTGTGCAAAAATGTCTTTCAGGAATTTTTCCTGAAAACCGGGAAGTCTTTGTTCTTGTATTACAGTTTGTGTTGACATTATGCTGTTGCCTCTAGTTCTGACATCATATCATATAAACGTGCGGCACCGATATCTCTATCTCCACCGCCTGCACCCCGAACAGCTTTAGCTGTTAAAACAAACTCACCGTCGGAGAGTCTTGCTGGCACAGAGTCTGATGTTCCTGTACCCGGTCCATCAACCTCACCACCGCCTGCATGTACATCCCCACCATGAGCAAGCCCAATATACCCAGAAGAGCGACGAACGGGACGATACTGGTCAGTATAATAGTTATACCCCGGCTTCTGGAGTTCTCTAAGTTCATCTGCATATTGTTCCATATCCGTCGGGTCATTCACATCATACTCTTTTCCTGAACGTCCGACAACTGATCCAAAAGCCTGACCCGGCGGACCTTCTGGTCTTCTTCCACCACCGTCTTCCTCTTCTTCACCAATCAAGCCACCTAATAAAGAAGCTCCAGCCAATCCTAAACCAAGTTTTTGTGCACCACTCATGTCGTCAAACAAAGAAAAGATGCCCTTCTTTTGTCCGGGCATAAGAGCAGTACCTTCAGGCATACCTGCACCAAGGCTTCGAACTACACTGGTAGAGGTTGGACCAAATCCCAAAGCACTTGTTGTAACACCTTTCCTTGTAAAACTTGGCAACAGTCTTTCAATACCTGACCCAGTGCCTGCTCCAAAGCCAAGCTTACCCGCCCCGTAACCTATAGCACCACCAATAGCTGCATTTGTTAAAGCATCTTCAACTGATTTACCTGCTGCTAGTGACCCAATACCAGAACCAATTGCAGCACCCATTGGTCCGCCGCCTACTGCAAAACCAACCACGCCACCAATTGTGGGTAAAAGTTTTTTAAATTTTTTAAATAAACCCATTACGCAACCTTTACCGTTCCGCCATCATTATACAAGGTCCCAGTTTCGAGGTCCGTCGCTGAAGTAGGTAGATCCGTCAGCGTCAACCTAGTCCCCCGCATCTCACCGGGGTTACGCTCCTGTTCAATAAATACTTCCAGTGAACGTATAAGGTCCGCCATATACTGTTGTGTATACTCGATCGGCGGTTCTGGGAGCCTTGGTGGTGCAACCTGATTACTTGACATTATCTTCTACCGTCCTGCCTTATGTCCACACGAGGGCTACCTAACTTCCATTTAGACCCTAATGCATTTGATTCTACACGAAGTGCAAAGGAACGTCCACGAACTCTTAAATCTAGCTGTTCCGTAAACTTTTCAACTGGAGTCGATTGCGTTCGTATAGTTGTACCGGATTGTGTGCTGTCGAAGTCCGCCCCCGGATTGTTACGCGCTTTAACAGTAAACGTAGCTTGTGGAGTCGATAAGTTAGTTGAACCTTCAAATGTTAAATCAGGTATAACTTTTCTTAAATATAAAAACTTGTCACCATCTCCGATGTCTATGGCTGCTGATTCAATAAATGAATCCATAGCCGAACCGTCATCATCATAACCTATTTCATGATTATAAATTAAGCTATTGGCAGTGGCTATAGGAAAGGTCCGAGTTCCACGGTCTAACCATGCTGTTCTAGAAAGTGTGCCAAAGTACCAAATCTTTTGACCATAATTATATGTTACATATCGATCGTTATCTGAAGCATCAGAAGAAGGATAGAACCAAGTTACTTCACTAAACTCTGTGTTTACTCCAGCTACAACCTTGTCTCTTTGTTCAATATTAAAGTCTAAAAATACTTTGTCTCTGACTGTGCAAGGAAGTGTTTGTGTCTGACCAGCATAAACATAGAACGTATCAATGCCCATCCAGAATACAAAATCTTCCGTTGCCACCGCAGCATTTGGACTCATGATTGTAATGTTGTTTGACAGTTGTTGTAGACCAAAAGTAAATGGTGGACCGATAAAACGCATGGACGTAAGAGCAGTGTCAGTCCATACTAGTATCTCACGTTTTGTTTCTACGGCTTGCATAAAGGTAGAACCAGAACCTAACCTTAAACTACCTGCTGTGTTTGTGGCTAAAGGATACCATATCAAAGGATTCTCTTGAGTAGAGAATCTAATAAGCAACGGGTCTTGCACACCATCGCCATTTTCTTGCGTTGGCGTGCTCTCAACTATAACATCGTCTGCCCCAAAAGCTATGACATGACGGTCTCGATCAGAGACCATGACCTGTTTGCACTTTGTTGGCACGGAAAGTTTGGTTCCAGAAAGTGTGTTTAACTTTACTGCACGAGTAGTTAAATTGTTTGTTCTATCCCAATAATAAATTTGATCATCACGAGGATTGAGAAGCAGGTCTTCACCAAAGTTATCGTGAGACCACAACCGTATCTGTGTAGTTGTTGTTAGACCACCAGATGCAGCATCACCCCACCCAGAAAAATCGTCTGTTGAATTTGCATTTCCAGTTGCCAGTCGTACAACAGAACCGTCAACATGTGATTTGGCTGCGGTAGGTCCTAAAGTATTCACATTTGAAGTACCATCTGAATTTGTAGCCCCTGTGCCTGTGCCATCAAAACCTCGAATAACTGTTAAATTATTACTTGAAACATTTGTAACAAGCATTAATTCATCTTCAATTTGTATTACATCATTTATTGCAATCTGATGGCCCCCAGGGGCAGACGTTGTCACAGTAACCGTAGTAGCACTCGATGATAAAGTACCACCCTGATTTAAAGTTGTTTGCGCCGCCCCGTTGGTAACTCCATAATAAAGACCAGCACCCCAACCTGTACCGCCAACGGTTGTGTCTAGTCCTACGTTTATTTGATATGTAGCAATAGTAGGATGACTTAATGATGTAACGGTAAGGGTAGCATTGTTAGCGGGTGTACTACCACCCAACGAAGCACCGGGCAAAGTTATGGTGTCATTTACGTTATAACCAAGTCCGATTGACACAACAGAATCGACTGTATATGCCGCACTTCCATCTCTGGTTAAATCGAATGAAGCACCTGCACCAGAGCCGCTTGTTGCAGACTGAGTAACAGATGTGTGGCTAACAGAGACAAGCGAATTGATGGTGAAAGTTAAATCATTTGCTGGAGTCTTACCACCTAAACTGGTTCCAGCTATTGTCACTGTATCGTTAACAGCATAACCCGAACCAATTGCTGTAACAGCCACAGAGTAACCACCTATTAAATCAACGCCAACAGAAAACTCGGCGTTAGACCCACTGCCACTTGTACTTGTTTGCGTTACACCTGTGTAAATATTAACAGGACCAGTGGAAGTACCGGAAAGCTGAGTGATTGTAAGAACTAAATCATTAGCGGGTGAGGTGCCCCCTATCCCAGTGCCTGCGATGGTAATCGTATCACCGACAGCGTATCCAGAGCCAACTGTAGTAACGTCAACTGTATAGTTACCCTCTCCGTCTGTTACAACGGTGAACTGTGCATTTGACCCGCTACCACTTGTAGCTGTTTGAGTTTCACCTGTATGCGTTGCTGTTCCGACAGAAGCACCTTGAAGATGAGTTATTGTCAAGGTTAGGTCATGTGTTCCTTGTGTGCCGCCAATGTTTTGACCTTCAATTAATATTGTGTCTCCAACAGCGTACCCAGAACCAACATCTGTAACTGTTACAGTATAGTCCCCAGAACTAGCCACTACAGTAAATTCAGCACTGGTTCCAGAACCACTCGTGCTTGTTTGAACTACGTTGTTGGTGGTCGCACTTCCTGTAGAAGCACCAGATATAGTAAAATTACCAACACCTGTGCCGCTAGGGTTTGAGGAAGTAAACACTCCAACACCTGTAGCATTGGTTGTTACAGTCACGGCATTTATACCAGACGCTGCAACGGCTGTGCCTGATACTGAAACAGTGCCTACACCCTGTCCGCCTACACCTGTGTCAGAAGCAGTGGAGAATACAGCGGCTCCGGTAGTGGGATTTTTAGCAGTAATTTCATATGTATTTGCATTAACTACGTTATCAATTTGATACTCTTGATTTAGAACAGCAGCAGTTATGGTGCCCCCAAGACTTTCCGCGTTAGCAAAAGTTACAAAATCAGATTCACTAGCACCATGGGCTATATCTGTTACAGTTATTGTGCTTGAAAATGGATTAGATGTAACGGCTGAAAAAGTTACATCCCCTTGTGACGTTATAGAACGAACGGGGGTTATATCATTTAGCTGACCACCCTCTTCAATGTAATACTTAATATGTGAACCTAGTCCTAAGTAATTAGAACCATCCAAAGCAACCCAGTTATGCAAAGCACGAACTGTGCCTAAATAAGTGCTGCTCGTGTATTTTTGCCAGCCACCCATTTTTTCAGGATAACCAAACCGAAACCTAATTTTGTCACAGTCGCGCCAGCCTCCTTCGTTAGAATACGAAGTGACTTCTCTGTTTACACCGGGCTTAAACTGTAACTTAGTAAGGGGCATTCTATGAGATTCCTGTTACATCACCGTTAGTGTCAGCACCTGTTTGAGTTACTAAAAGACTACTTCTACGACTATTACTTGTGGACAAGTAAACAGTTGTCCAACCAGGTTGATGCCAAGTCATACTGCTTCCCAAAGTCATGTTGGTAGGTTTGATGTTTGATGCAAACCAAAAGTGACGTTGACCATTTATTATTTTAGAACCAAATCCAAAGTCTCTAATATCTCCACCATAATATCCCCCAACAGATGTATTTATAACATACTCTGATGTGTTAGTAATATCCAATTCACCCGAACCGTTAAGCGGAAAGATACCGGTGCAATCTACAGAACCACCGCCTTGGTCTGTATAATATAGCTCATTGTAAGTCCAACTTGCTGTAAATGTGTTACCAGAACGTGTAAGCTTACAGTTAAAATTACCATAACCACCATAATCGCTGTGATAAATATCAGGACCAGAGGCACCACCCTGACCACCTACAAAATCTATCTTTGCAGAGCCGTTACCAGAAAAAGTAGAGTTAAATGCTTCAGTGTTTGAACCTGACACAGAACCATTGTTTGTAACAGCAACCGTTACAGAACTTAAATTATTTATTCCGTATGCACCTGACCAAGTTATCGTACCGTTGTTAAGTATGGTCAGCGTTCCACTTGCACCAGATGGATACTTAATTGCGTCCACACCTTGAGTGCTCGAAACGGTAATACCATTATCTATAACCAATCTTTTGGGGTAGTCTACAGCATAATCATCCCCAAAGATTGTTGCTACATTCTGATCAGAATCATTAGAAGAAAACGTCTTTTGAAAACCCCGTTCTTGAGAATGAAAGTCTCCTAAAGAAATTGTAGTGCCTGTGGGCACATTAGCAGATAAATTTACACCGTTATTGTTCGATGCTTTTGCACGAACTAATGACCCACCTCTACGGTAGTCCGCAAATGAGATGGCTGTGTTGCTGCCCGTGTTATATTCGGTTCTAAGGTCAGCAAAACTTATAGCGTTTCCAGATGCTGGTAAAGCCATTACGGTGATCCAAAAGCTGTAATATTGTCAGAAGCAACCACGGCCCCTGTGCTAGATAATTTAAAAACTGTTACGTTATTGTATTTAAACAACAGATCATTATCGCCTGTGTCTAACACGATTTCCCACTTACTTGTACCAAACTTTATAGACTGGTTACCCATGAGGATATTGTTACCATTTGCATCTAAATCTGCGCCTAATTTTGGTAGCAAATCATTTACAAGTTCTGTGGACAGTGCACGAACATTTGCATTACCACCCGTTCCATCAGCATATATCCAAGCTGTGACACCAGAGGCAACAGTAACAGTTGAACCTGAACCGCCACCCTGTTGAAACTTAACGGATTGATTTCCTGTTGTAGCATTGTTTACAAGATAAAGTTTTGACTTATTGTTTGGGGCTATCGTTACGGTGTGTAAAGAACTTAAAGTTCCCGTGCAAAATAAAACTTTATAGTGTCCATTTGAGGGGGTTCCGTCTGTTGCTGTTAAAGTGCTTGAAGAGCCTGTTAAAATTAAATTAAAAAACCCAGATGAAACCCTGTCAATAATATCAAAGTTATTGTTTACGGTCTCGCCCCAAGAACCAGCTTGTTCACCAGAACCTGGTTTTTCAAGACCACTAGAAGCTGTAAAGGTACTTGCCATTTATACCACCTTATTTGTCCATGTTTCAGACGAAGTGCCTGCGTTTATTTGAGTCCAGCTATCGCCTGTGTGTGTAACCTGTGTCCAATTTTCTGGTGTGCCACTTGCGTCAACTTTTACCCAGAGTATAGCACCATCTGTTGTTATAATAAATACACTCTCCATTGACTGCGATGCAAAGCGTAAAAACCCACCTAAAGCCTGCGTAATATCAAACTGAGCGTCAAGGCTTAAACCAGTGTCTAGTATCAAACCACCCAATGGGTCAAAGTCAAACTGAGCGTCTTGATCACTAAGCAAGTAAAGTATAGCTATGGCAGCGGATGTTTGTGTAAAGTTAAAGTCTACTTGAGCTACGCCAGAAGCTACTTTGATTGCTGTACTTGTTTGTGTAAAGTTGGCATCAATCGATGCGTCACCAGAAGCTGTAAAGTTTGCTGCCGTTGTCTGGTCAAACTGAAAGTCTAAATCAGCCACGCCCGTAGCAAATCGTAGTCCTTGTGTAGTCTGTGTGAAGTCAGATGTAATATCTATTTCAGCAATAAGCGTACCCGCTGCTGCGGATATCTTTGAGAAAAAGGCATCAACGGACATACTGCCGTTAAGTGTAGTGGATAAACCTGTTGACTGTGTGAAGTTTGCGTCAAGTGATTCAGACCCAAAAAGCACAATGCCTTGAGTAGCAAGCGGATTTTCTGATATCGACAGTTCGCCGAACATTAGCCTGCTATTTCCATGACTGTAATTGACGACACACCTCTTGACCCATAGTCGTTATCACTGTCATTCTTTGTCCTATTTAAATAAAATGTTCCGTTATAAGTAGAACCTAAAGTGCCTTG
>MDTE01083846.1_pt1 | contig 30574 bp, 26 predicted proteins | sample 811231 | NCBI WGS metagenome assembly MDTE01 (sample SAMN05326651, study PRJNA326480) | marine metagenome | isolation source: seawater | place: Indian Ocean: Red Sea | collected 2010 | reverse complement strand
ATTTTTATTCGATCCGGCGAATGCTAAAACGTGATGGGCGCGCATTAATTCATAGTATCGTCAAGAAAAATGCATCGCGAACAAATGACTGGATTAATAAATATATCTTTCCAGGCGGCTCTATTCCACGTGTTGAAGACATGGTGGAGGCTGCCGAGTCGGCAGGTTTAAAACTTGTAAGTGCGCCCTTTCTTCACAAAAGCCAAAATTATGCGCGCACACTAGAATTATGGCGAGAGCGTTTTAATGCTGCATACCCCGTACTAGATCATAATCGCTATGACGAACGGTTCCGGCGCATGTGGAATTTTTATCTCGCCGGCTCACAAGCGGCTTTCGAAGCCTTAAACTACGAGGTAGCCCAAATCGTCGTCGAATATGATGCTACAAAGACCACTCTTTCAAGGCCTTAACCGCACCCAACACTTCTTCGTGAGGTGATGCAAAAGAAAACCGCACATAACGGTTTCCTCGATCAGGATCGAAATCCACACCAGGCGTAATCGCAACGCCAGTCTCATTTAGTATCCGGTTGCAAAACGATTCACTATTGTCGGTAAAATCCGCAACGTCCGCATAGATATAAAAGGCGCCATCAGCTGGAGCAAGGCGGTTGAAACCCATCTTCGGCAACTGCTCCAGCAATAGGGCTCGATTAGCCGCGTAATTTGCGATATTCCCTTCAAGTTCCGCGCGACAGTCAAAGGCCGCAACTCCTGCAATCTGTGACAAGGTTGGAGCAGAAATAAAAAGATTCTGAGCCAGACACTCAACAGAGCGGATTAAGTCTTCCGGAACTACCATCCATCCCAAACGCCAACCTGTCATTGAGAAGTACTTTGAAAAACTATTAATAATAATCGCATTACTATCGAATTCGAGCGCGCTAACCGCCGGGTTTGCATAGGTAATACCATGATATATCTCATCGGATATCAGACGGATACCGTTGCTACTACAGTAGGCGTGGAGTTGCGCCATACACTCCGCATCGATAATCGTCCCGGTCGGATTTGAAGGGCTCGCAATAATAAGACCATCAATTGGCCCCTGCTCGCGTACTAAACTTTCTAACAGATCCGGTGTTGGCTGATATCGATGTTCAGCTTCTGTCAAAACCGATACTGTTTCAACGCCAAAGGCCGACAATATATTTCGATAACAAGGATACCCCGGTGCCGCCATTGCAACCCGATCACCAAGATCAAAAGCGCTCAGAAACGAAAGAACAAAACCACCTGACGATCCAGTCGTCGCAAAAATACGCGACGGATCAACATTCACGCCGTAGCTTAGATTGTAGTGTTCGGCAATCGCAGTACGAAGTTCCGGAATCCCGCGGGCAAGGGTATACCCAAGACGATTATCGTCGATCGCCTGTTTAGCTGCCGTTAGGACACCCTGGGGTGCAGACGTTCCCGGCTGCCCAACTTCCATATGAAAGACGGCTTCCGATGACGCCTCCCGTTCGGCTGCCGCCTGCATCACATCCATAACAATGAAGGCTGGAATGTTCGCCCTCCCCGAAACCTTAAGCGGCATATTTATTTTCCCTGCAGTATCAAATTAATCGTTATGGCTGAACCGTCACCACGCACGTCTGTAACAACCTCGCAATCAGGTGCTGTGCCCGAAGGTAATCCAGCTGGACATGAAATCCCATTAACGCGGCCGATCTTCGGCAACCTTTTTATTTTATGGCCAAAAGAAATTAACCCCTTTGGCCTATTCCCATGTTCTCGATCTTCTATAGCAGTTTCGCCTGTGGCCGCGATATGATGAAGACGGGCTGAACGGACAGCACTCGTAAGTTTCTCGTTAACTACAAAAATACGAAAAAGCATGTTTGCCATGCCCGTCGCCGCCGTGCCGCCGCCAGACGCCGCGAAGACGTGCTTCAAACGACCATGCTCTGCCCCAGTGGATATGATCGGTCCCAAGGGAAGTGCATTACGTCCATTTTCTCCTGGCGCGGCCGCGAGAACCAAACCTAGGCCCGGTGCCATGCGGCCAGCGCCAAATAAGTGGTACATGGTCAGTGTACAGGCAACCGCAAGGCCACTCCCATCCGCCACAACAAACGAAGCACTTGCATCAAGCTCGCGAACATTTTTCTTTCTGATAATTGGCTCTTTGGAAGCCGATGATTTATCAGCAACAAAATTTGCCATTAGCCGCTTTGCGTGAGCCGAAGTTAAACGCGGTTCGATCAAAGCGTTTTCACCAAAATCATTGCCCTGCCACTTCAGCCGATCGATTAAAGCGCGTCGGGTAGATTCTGCAAATAAATGGCCCTGGCCGACTTCTGACTTATCGGCTTTACCTTTTGTTGCCACCGCCATTTGCAAAATTTGCATGGCCACGATCCCAGCGCTTGCTGGCGGCGGCGACGTATGCAGGATATTAGAGCCAATTTGGACAGAGATCGGATTTTTCCATTTCGGCAAGTAATCTCTTAATTCAATAGGATCGAGCGTGCCGCCCGCCTCAGCAACCGATTTGACTAATCGACGTGAGAGAATTCCGCTATAAAAATCACCGGCCCCTCTTCCCGCGATCTGTCCAAGTACAGTATAAAGATCAATCTGTCGAAGACGCCGCCCCCTCGTAACTGGTTCCCCATCTCCTACACTGAAAACATCACGAGATACCGGGTCCGCAAATAAAGGGGTCGCCAAAGCTGCCAAATCATCAGAAAAACTTTTCGTAACAATAAAACCATCCCGCGAAAAGCTCCGCGCTGGCTCCAATAACTGACGCCATGTCTTCTTGCCGTATTTCGAATGCAAAGCCGCCATTCCCCTAACCATCGTTGGAACCGCGGTCGATCGATCACTATCGGCGGATCGCGCACGGCTCGCCAGCGGCAAAAAATCAAGCACTTGTACCTGACTTTCGCCGCGACCACTTACAATGCAAATTCCACCGCCGGCTAAACTCGCACGTGAAGGTAAAGTAACACCCATAGTGAACGTCATTGCCACGGCCGCATCGGCGGCCGAACCGCCTTGCCGAATTATGCTATTTCCTACGGCAACGGCGACCTTATCATCACTTGCTACGAGTCCAAAAATTCTTGGGGTCAATTTTTCAATAATTTCAGTCCCTGTCGCTCGTTTTATCGAGTTTATTGGCTTAGTAATATCAAAGTCGCCACACCCACTGAGCCCTATTGCTAAAACACCGCCTAAAGTTAGCCAATTGCGCAGACGGGGAACCCCAGCTAAGGTTTCACTTGATTGGAATATCATTGCTGTGAATCGCTTTTTTTCTCTCATTCGAGTAATTTCACTTTTCGCCATCTGGCTTGGCGTCTTTTCCACTGAAAAGATAGCTTCCGCCCAGGACAGGCTCGGTTTGATTCGCGATACGGAAATTGAAAATACCATTCGTGTCTATATCGCGCCACTCTTCAAAGCAGCCGGATTGGACCCGAGTAGCGTCAGCGTCCAAATTATAAACGATCGCAATCTCAACGCATTTGTGGCGGGTGGGAAAAAAATTTTCATACACAGCGGATTATTAATGGAAGCCAAAACATCAGGCGAAGTCATTGGCGTTCTTGCTCACGAAATAGGCCATATCACCGGAGGCCATCTATCACGATTACACCGTGGATTAAAAGACGCTTCAAACCAGTCAATACTTGCTAATGTTTTAGGAGGTGCTGCCGCGATCGCAACAGGTTCGAGCGAAGCTTTGGTTGTGGGTAATTTAATCGGCTCATCGGTATCACAGCGCTCCTTTCTCGCTTATACGCGGACAATGGAGCGATCAGCTGATCAGTCCGGGCTGTTATTGCTTGAATCAACCCGCCAATCTGCAAAGGGCCTTCTTAATTTTCTTGAATTGTTGCGCCAACAGGAAAAAATATTTTCTGCCGGCGGTAATCCTTACATACGATCTCACCCGTTAACAGCCGCTCGTATCAAACATGTCCGTGAACACGTAGCAAACTCGAAGTACAGCAACTTGAGACCAAACCCACAGCTCGAAAACATGCATGAAAGAATGCGCGGAAAACTCAAAGGGTTCATCAACCCCAGTGAAATTACGCTACAAGAATATGGAGCCAAAAACAAAAATATTGGCGCCCAGTATGGGCGAGCGATAGCGTTGGCAAAAGATCAAGAAATTAATCAGGCCGTGTCGATTGTCGACGGATTAATAGCTAAATCACCCGAGGACCCATTTCTATACGAACTAAAAGGAGACCTACTTAAAAAGGGCGGTTATATACGAGATGCAATCGCACCCTATAAAAGAGCGCTTAATTTATTGCCTTGGGCAGCGCTCATAAGAATTAATCTTGCCCAGTTGCAGCTTGAAATTGGCAGCAAAAAACAACTAGTCAAATCCCGCGATAATCTAATTGATGCGTTGAGATACGAACCAGAGATGGCAAGCGCTTGGCGATTCTTAGCAACAGTTGAAGGCAGACTGGGCAACTCTGGTAAGGCATCATTAGCTTTGGCTGAAGAGGCTATGCTACGTCAAAATAAGGTACGCGCACTATCCCATTCTAAACGCGCGATGGAAAAGTTACCGGAAGGATCACCAGGCTGGTTCCGAGCCCAAGACATTGAAAATTCGTTTCAAGAAGTCAATTGATCATAGCTATTAGTATTGACGCTATAAGCTTAACGGACGCAAATGCACAACGTCTTAGTCACGAATCTACTGAGGAACATTGGCGTGGGGCTCACAAAACAAATAGTTCAATTTGCCGCCATACTCGCGGGAATAACAATTTTTTCCAATGCCGCTTTGCCAGACACAATAGCCAAAAATAAAACTAACAAATCGGTAATTGAAGGAATTGTGCGAGGGTATCTTCTGGAAAATCCCGAAGTTATCGAAGAAGCAATCCAAATTCTACGCGCACGTCGGCAAGCTGAAGAAGAAAACTTGGCAAAGCTAGCGCTGAGCAAATACCGAGAGGCTCTTCGTCACCATCCTATGTCGCCCGTATCAGGTAATTTAAATGGTGACATTACAGTTGTGGAATTTTTTGATTATCAATGCGGATACTGCAAACGAACGCTGACTTCGATTATTGAATTATTGCAAAGTGATAAGAAAGTTCGCGTTGTTTGGAAAGAGCTTCCGATTCTTGGTCCCGAATCTCGAATTGCTGCCCGCGCTGCTATGGCAGCAAATAAGCAGGCCCGGTATTTAGATTTACATATTGCTATCATGCGCGAACGTGGACGCCTATCCGAAAACAAAATCATGACCGCAGCAAAAAACTTAGGATTAGATATCGATAAGTTACGGCATGATATGAAAGATCCGGCTATCGATGCCTATCTGGATGAGACAAAACAATTGGCAAATAAACTTGGAATTCGAGGCACGCCGGCTCTCATCATCGAAGGCACCATAGTCCCAGGCGCAATCGATACGGCCGACATTAAACGAATTATCGCCCAATTCCGAGCAGGTGGTTAGTGTATCACTAAAATTTATCTAACAAGTGCAAATTATTGTTGCTTTCAACGATAGGAAAGAAGCTCCCAAATGAAAAATTTGGTTTATTTGGAAAAAGATGGAAACACTGCTATCGTCACGCTTAACAAGCCTGATCGCTTAAACGCAATGGGCGAAAGCATGTGGCGCGATCTAAGCAAAGTTTTTAACGAATGCGACGCAGATAGAGATTTGCGTTGCGTCATTATCCGCGGTGCAGGCGGACGTGCTTTTTCCGCTGGTGCGGATATTAAAGAATTTAAGACAACTCGGAAAGATAAGGAAACTGCACGAAGCTATGGTAATTTGATGACCCATGCTTTCAATTCCGTGATTGATTGCCGGCATCCGGTAATCGCCCAAATTGACGGCTTATGTGTTGGCGGCGGAATGGGCATCGCCTCCTGCTGCGACATTAGAATATGCGGCCTCTCAAGCAAATTTGGCGTGCCAGTAAAAAAACTTGGTCTTGTCGAAGCACATGAGGAAATGAGGCCTCTCGTTGAAAAATTCGGTGCGAACGTGGCACTTGAAATATTGCTGATCGGAGATGTCTTTCCGGTCGCAGATGCCTTGCGTATGGGGCTTATCAATCATGTCGTGCCCGACGATCAATTGGCTGCTACAGCACATGAATATGCAAGGAAAATTGCGGATGGTGCACCATTATCTGCGCGTTGGCATAAAAAATTCATTTACCGCCTTCTCAATCCAGAACCCCTTACAGATTCAGAGATTGAAGAAGGTTTCGATTGCTATAATACTGAGGACTTCCGGGCTGGTTGCCGTGCGTTTGAAAAAAAGTCGGTCCCGGAATTTTTTGGTCGCTAAACCCGCAAAAATAGGACGATTGATGCGCCGGAAACATATTTCCATTTTTACCCTTATTTTCCTTAACATCATTGCCGGTTGTAGTTCGCCGCATTCCTCGGGGCAAAAACCGCTCCGCATTGAAACATATCCAGTGGACGCTCATTGCAGCATCAAAGGTGATGGATTTAACATGCAGGCAAGTGCGCCCGCGGACATAGTCGTACCAATCTCCGCGGCTCCGTTCGAGATCAAATGCGAAACAGAAAGCGGTTATAAAGGTGCTGAAACATTGTCAACAATTCCTAACCCATGGTCTCCGCTCAATATAGGCCTCGGATTATTTAAAAATTCAGCTATATCGAAAGACCGTCTGCCTGAATTCGTACAAGTTACACTTATCTATACTGAGGCGGGAATAACAGAAAAACTTGATAAGCCCGCGAACAAAGTTAACCAAACTGACGTGTTGAAGAATCAAATTCAAAAGACAGTTGTTAACAAAAGCGCTGGCACAATATCTGCGCCAAAGCCGTCTATAACCGAGAGCAATAAGGAAAAACTTACTTCATCATCCGCATGGCGCCTTCATCTTTCATCATTTAAGAAACTCGCAAATGCTGAGAAAAGTTATAAAACTCTTTGGCAGCGACACAATAAGATTCTTAAGGGGCTTAGTGCTTCAATTGAGGCCGTAGATCTTGGACCGAAAGGTAGGTTTCATCGCATCTATGCGGGGCACCTTAGTAGTTACGGAGCGGCGCGTAGCCTCTGCAGTGCGCTAAAAAACAAACGCACTTATTGCCGTCCCGTAGCCGTTGGCGCCAAGTAGAACCAGTCAAAATCCAAATATTAAAGTTTCGATGGGTTAACCATTCTTACGTCTACCCTTCCCTCCAATTAGGAAGCTATGCAAATTGACCAGGCAGCAGCCATAGAACGGTTACAAATATTCACGGTTGACTGCTAATTTATTGCCGACACTACTTCCTAGCTCAATCCGAGAATAAATGAGAGCGTAATACACGAAAGCCTGTTATCGCCCGGAATAGAAATTAATAAAGTGAGCGAGCCGATGAATGTAACCTGACTTTAAATTTCCAACTAAAGGTTTTCTAATTCCACCTCCTTGATATTATCCGCGGCCTTAAAGGAAAATACTTGGGCATAAAATGATAATTCGTCTTCAAACGCCTGGCGCATATTGTCTGCTTGGCGAAACCCATGCCCTTCGCCTTCGAACAATACATAAGCCACCGGAATATTCTTTGCGCGGAGCGCCTCGACCATCGCTTCCGACTGATTGGGCGGTACAACCTTGTCCTCGGTGCCTTGGAAAAATATGACGGGGCATGAAAGTTGGTCGGTATGCTGAAGTGGCGAACGCCCTCGATAAAGGTCTTGATATTCGGGCCAAGGACCCACCAAACGATCGAGGTATCTAGATTCAAATTTGTGCGTATCGCGCACCAATTGCTCCAAATCGCCAATTCCATAGTGACTAGCACCGGCTTTAAACGTCTCACTAAAGGTAAGTGCGCAAAGCGTTGTAAATCCGCCAGCGCTGCTACCAGTGATCGCCATCCGATCAACGTCCACCAAGCCTTTTGCAACAAGCATTCTAGCACCGGCCACGCAGTCCTCAACGTCTGCAATACCCCATTTACCATCAAGTAGCCTTCTGTAACGGCGGCCAAATCCGGTGCTACCACGATAGTTAACGTCGAGCACAGCAAAACCGCGTGAAGTCCAGAACTGAATTTTCGGATCGAAGGAGCAAGAGGCCTGCCCTGTTGGTCCACCGTGACTTTTAACAATAAGCGGTGGTAATGTGCCTATCGGTCCCTCGAATTCACTATTGGCGGGTAGGTAAAAAAATCCATGCGCGAATTCATCATCGGCCGTCCCAAAGACTAAGGGCTGGGCCAAAGAAATTGAATTTTGATCAATATCAACTTTTTGTGAATGCCGCGAGAATGACACCGAACCGTTCTTAATGTCGACTCCGACCACAGCAGGCGGAGCCCGCATTGAACCACCGATATAATACGCAACGCTACTAGAGACCCTAAGCCCTGAAATATCAATGTGAGGTACGGGAATGGTACGAACCGAACCGCCGCTAATATCCACCTCAGCGAGCTTTGAGATGCCATCGAGTTGAAAGGATACAGCCAGTTTGGTAGGTCCGTTAAAATCATACGTCCGCATACCAAAAATCCAGTGCGGCATGCCAAACTCCGCATCAACGCTGTAAATACAAACTTCCAATTCGCCATCATACCTATAGATGTTCAACCAACCCGAGGCATCCGACACATAAAAAAGACTGCCGTCGGCAGCAAATTCGGGCTGAAAGATTGCGACGTTATTCCCACCAGCCACCTGCTCGGACGCAACGATTGCGCCGTCTCCATTAACCTTCGCGAGAATAAGCTCTGTCTCATCCCAAGGCATGTGTGGGTGACGCCATTGGATCCAAGCGATGTGCGGCCCACCTTTTGAGATTTTTGGAGCTGCATAAAAATCAGAACCATCTGCCAGAATTTCAACATTACCATCGAATTTTACAGCTATTAGCGAATTTTCGGGCTCCCCATCAGTAGAGTGGTCCTCGCGGACGCAGATCAAACGATTATGGTCACTATCGACTAACAAATCGGCGTATCTATAGGGACCCTCAGGTGTTATTGGCTTCGGTTTTTCTCCTTCTAGCTGTCGGTAGATTCTTTGGTCCGCATCATTGCAAAAAAAGATATTTCCTTCCGCTACACAAAAAGCTCCCCCGCCATATTCATGCGCTCTAGTACGTGCGTTAAATTCCGGGGGAAGACACTCTACAAAACCCTCGCCGTCTCGCTTTACAATAGTCGATCGACCTTTTTCGCTCGGCCGTAATTCACTCCAGTAAACGTCGCCACCATCGACCATAATTTGGCCAAGGCGCACACTATCGCGAACAATTACTTCAGCAGTGATCGGTGATTGCCATGAACCAAAAGGTGCTATTTGCGAATTTTTCATATATGAGACCTATTTCTTATCTCTATTAAGCCGCAATACCAGTAGGGCATTGCATCTTTAGTACATACTGCGGTAAAGCGATGGTAATATTTATTGCAGCCCAAATGGGAAAAATCGGGCCATGTCACTTACCATACTGGTTCTCAATGGACCTAACCTAAATATGCTTGGACTTCGCCAACCGGAAATTTATGGTAGCGGATCGCTTTCGGACATCGAATCCGCATGTCGTTCAAAAGCTCGTAAACTGGGATTGGAAATCGATTTCCGCCAATCAAACCATGAAGGAGAATTAGTTACTTGGATTCAAGAAGCGCGCGGCAAAATGGCCGGAATTGCGATTAACGCCGGTGCATACACCCACACCTCCGTCGCTCTGCTAGATGCGCTTAGTCTCGTGGAACTTCCGATAATTGAAATCCACATGTCGAATGTATACGCCAGGGAAGGGTTTCGGCATCAATCCTATATCTCACCAGTTGCGAACGGCTTGATTTGCGGGCTTGGAAGTCACAGTTACCTCTTAGCGCTGGAAGCGCTAAAACAAATCATCGATAGCAGTGCGGTATGACAAAATTGAAAATCGACGGTGATCTAGTTCGAGAATTAGCAGCTATCCTAGATGAGACAGGCCTTACGGAATTAGAAGTTTCGGAAAACGGAAAAGGAATAAGGGTGTCTCGGGCAGGATCAACTGCGCAGGCTGTCACCTTCGGCTCTGCGCCGCCTTCCCCTACAATCGACAAAATAGATGCCGCACCTGATATTGTTGATATTAACGCAGTAAAATCGCCGATGGTTGGAACGGTGTACCTAGCGCCTCAGCCGGGTGATCCACCCTTTGTGCAGCCGGGTGATACAGTGGCTCAAGGTCAAACTTTGGTGATCATTGAAGCGATGAAAGTGATGAACCCGATCCAGGCACCCAGGGCCGGAACTGTTAAGGTAGTAATAGTTGACGACGCGCAACCAGTTGAATTCGGCGACCCACTCGTCGTTCTGGCGTAGGTTGACTTGTTCGAGAAAGTCCTGATTGCGAACCGCGGCGAAATCGCTTTACGAATCCACCGGGCTTGTCGCGAAATGGGTATTCACACGGTGGCGGTCCACTCAACTGCCGATGCCGACGCTATGCATGTGCGCTTGGCGGACGAATCAGTTTGCATTGGACCACCTGCATCGAAAGATAGCTACTTGAACATTTCCGCTATTCTCTCCGCAGCGACAATAACCAATGCGGATGCCATCCATCCGGGTGTAGGGTTCCTCTCAGAAAATGCCGAATTTGCGGAGATTGTGGAAGAACACGGGTTTGTATTTGTGGGCCCATCGCCAGAACATATTCGTTCGATGGGCGATAAGATTGAAGCGAAACGACTCGCCATCGATTTAGACCTTCCGGTAGTGCCAGGCTCAAAGGGCGCCATCTCGTCGGACATAACAGCCCAACAAACCGCTGAAGAAATCGGCTATCCAATTCTTGTTAAGGCAACAGCGGGTGGCGGTGGCAGAGGAATGAAAGTTGCCAAAGTTGCTAGCGAATTACAGGAGACAATCGATATTTGCCGGCGAGAAGCTCTAGCAAATTTTGGAAATGATGCGCTCTATATTGAGAAATATCTTGGCCATCCTCGGCATATTGAAATTCAGGTATTGGGCGACGGTGAAGGCAATGTAGTCCATTTTGGCGAACGAGATTGCTCATTACAAAGGCGTCACCAAAAGGTATTGGAAGAAGCTCCGTCTCCCGCGCTTGATCCCAAAAGCCGGGACGCAATCGGCAAGCGCGTCACCGATGCTCTCAAGAAGATCAATTATCGAAGCGCTGGCACAGTCGAGTTTTTATATGAAGAAGGTGAGTTCTATTTCATTGAGATGAACACTCGGCTCCAGGTTGAACATCCAATCAGCGAGATGATCTATGGCATCGATTTGGTTCGTGAACAGTTGAAAATTGCAGCTGGTTCACCCTTATATCTCACACAAGAACAAATTTCTTATAGTGGCCACGCAATAGAGTGCCGCATCAACGCCGAAAACCCTGTCACCTTCACCCCGCATCCAGGACGTATTAACGAATACCATGCACCAGGTGGCCTTGGAGTGCGCGTAGATTCTGCTCTCTACTCTGGCTACACGGTTCCACCATACTATGACAGCCTAGTTTCAAAATTGGTCGTTCATGGCGCAAGCCGCAATGAATGCCTACTGCGTCTGCGCCGTTCACTAGAAGAATACGTAATTGAAGGAATTGAGACGACAGTCCCCCTCCATGAAAAGTTAATTGCAGACCCACAGTTCTTAGACGGAACCTACGACATCCATTGGCTGGAAGCCTGGATGGCCGAAAATGCCCGCAAAAACCATGAATAAGGTAAAACGGACAGACCACAATGGAGATGCCCGAACTTACACCCGATATGCTGCTTCGCGCCTATAGCATCGGTGTGTTTCCAATGGCAGAGGATCGGGACGACCCCGAATTAGTTTGGGTAGACCCGCGCATGCGCGGAATCATACCAATTAGCAAGTTTCGCGTGCCACGACGTTTGCGGCGTATAGTTCGTAATGGCTCGTTTGAGGTCACTTTCGATAAAGACTTTTGCGGCGTCATCGAGGGTTGCGCAGAAGCTACACAAGGACGGCCACGGACCTGGATTAACAGCCGCATAGTCGATCTATACACTTCATTGCATTTCAAGGGGTACGGTCATAGCGTCGAATGCTGGAGAGACGGCAACTTGCTCGGCGGGTTGTATGGGATATCGTTGAAAGGTGTCTTTTTTGGTGAAAGTATGTTCAGTCGAGAAACGGACGCCAGCAAGGTAGCACTTGTCCACCTGGCCACGACACTAAGCGTCGGCGGTTATGCCTTTATCGATACGCAATTCATCACCAAACATCTTAGCCGATTCGGGGCCATTGAAGTTCCAAGAACCGAATACCGCCAACTACTGACATCAGCGTTAAAATTTGAAACGAATTTTAACACGACCTACAGCGTGGACGACTTGGAAGTCATCCTACAGCAATAAGGATTATCGCTAACCAGGTTTTCCCGCAGCTAGCGCATCGCACTCCAAGACCCACACATCGTAAACCGGATGCTCGAGACCATTTAGCGCGGGGCTAGAAGCGAACATCCAACCATGAAATAAGTCAACTACTGCCTCGCCCGCACGAACTTCAGTGATGTCAAGATACACTGTCGACTCGGGTGGTTCCTCTGGCGGCGTGCGTTCACAAGCCCGCGCGATTATTTCCAAATTTCCAAATTTTATTTTTTTGCCGATAGGCGCTTTCAGTCGAGAGACCCGCGCAGTGACTTTGTCCAAGCCCTGTAAAATTACAGCCTTGCCTTCCAAAGACCATGCGGGTGTGACCATACAGGAGGTCATAAGCAAAGCCCAAAGCGCCAGAACATGACGTCTCATACGTTGAGCCTCAAAACCGAAAATTTGCAGGTAACAGTCATGGTATTTGTTGATACCTACAACTATTCAGTGACCAAGAAGATGACTTTGCCAAGCATTTCTTCCAAGGAAACAACACTTTTTGTGTGCTGAATTTGGCCACCGCTTGTGATTTTCGCATCCGCCCCGCCCGGCTCGAGTTTTATGTATTTAGTGCCGAGCAGTCCGGAACTTGTAATGCTGGCTTTTGTATCCTGAGGCAAATTGACTTCGGGCAGGATCACCAAGGTCACAACAGCTTGAAAATCTTCGGTATCGATCTTTTGATCGACCACGCTGCCAATCTTCACTCCCCCAATACGCACATCGCTTCCGAACGCCAAACCGTCAATTGCATCGAATTTCGCAGTCACATTATACCCGTCGACTGACCTCACGTCGCTCCCGAGGTAAGCAAATACAAGAAATAAGCCAGCGACGAGAAGTACGACACCTCCAAGAACGGTCTCTATAATATTCCGCTTCATTTCAACAGGCTCCCAAACGGACTACTTTTTGGCTTTATTGTCTGTTCAGCCGAATTTTTCATTTTCTCCATACGCCTGGCTTCCGCATCGAGCACAATCTTTTCCAGCAGTTCCTCAAAAATGACGGCATCCTGAACATATTGGAATTGATCGCCTTCACCTAGCTGTTCAAGTTCTCCCCCAGGTTCGAGCTTGATAAATTTACCGCCGAGCATGCCCGAACTGATAATCATCGCAACACTATCAATCGGTAGCTTGATATTTTCATCAATCCGCATGGTCAACGATACACGATGCCCGTCTGGTACGTAGTCCAGCTTCGTGACTTCACCAACTTTTATACCAGTCAGCATCACATTAGTACCAACAGATACACCGTCCACGTTTTGATAGATTGCTTTTAAATGATATCCGCCAACGATATTGCCAACGCTGCCGCGCGAAGAATAAAAAAGTAACAAAGCACCGACAATAACAACAAAAGAACCAACGAGTGTGTTGCGGATTTCCGGTGTCAAAGGGATAGTCCTAATTTAATTAGGCGACCACGGTTCATAGTCACCAGTCGCCGGCGAACGCCGGCCTCCCTCTAGCGTATGTCCCGGCGGGCGGTAGGCTTCAAAAGTTCCCGTCAAGTTTGGCAGATGATCCTGCTGCCATGGTTTCATTACCACTTTATTTGGGTCGGGGATTTCATCGACTGTATAGTGCAGCCATGCATGCCATTCCGGTGGGATCCGGCTGGCTTCGTCCCCACCATCGTAAATGACCCAACGCCTACGTCGACCCGTTTTCGGGATCCGGCGTTCGCGATAATACACATTGCCCTCGGAATCCTTACCGACTTGCTCGCCCCGAAGCCAAGTTAATACGTGGGTAATTGCCGTCGCCATGGGGCGTCGCCTTCTTTTAAATCAATTGCCTCGTTAATATGCCATTCGCGACCACCAGCGTCCAGCATTCACAAAGTTTTTGAACGCGAACTGCACCAAAGTATTACCATTACTCGAAATAGAATGGTTTTTCTCTTCAAGGGCGAAGTAAATACTTTGTTTAACAATATATGCTAAATTTTTCATTTATAACCACAAAATATATTGCATTAATCTATAAGTTGTGAATAGGATCTAACTTGCTACTGAATATAGGGGGTGGCTGCCAATCAGTAAATAGCCAGTGGTCAAACACTGACAAACGGCAGAAAAAATAAAATTCACCAGAAACGTCCGATGGAGGGTTAGGACGATTCTACCGGGCAAAATAAGGGCCATCCGTTGGGGAGGTATTAAGGAATGCGGTTTACGCGTCACTTCACGAAAGATAACTCATCTCCGTATGATGGGATAGAATTTCGCCAAACAACTAGCGAAATTCGAAACCCTGACGGGTCTCTCGTGTTTCATGCCGACGGAATCGAAGTGCCGGCGAATTGGAGCCAAGTCGCTTGCGATGTCATGGCGCAAAAATATTTCCGGAAGGCCGGTGTCCCGATAAAGCTGAAACCCGTTAGTGAAGACAATGTTCCCGAGTGGCTTTGGCGCTGTATACCCGATGATGACGCCATGGCCGACTGTACCGAAAGGAAACGATTCACTGGAGAAACAAGTGCAAAGCAAGTCTTTGACCGGTTAGCTGGCACTTGGACATATTGGGGTTGGAAAGGTGGGTATTTCGACACCGAAAACGACGCAAAAATTTATTACGATGAGATGCGCTACATGTTGGCCCATCAAATGGCAGCACCAAATTCGCCTCAGTGGTTTAACACTGGTTTACATTGGGCATATGGCATCGATGGACCGAGCCAAGGCCACCACTACGTCGATTTCAAAACTGGTGAGCTGACCCGATCCAACTCGGCGTACGAGCACCCGCAGCCACACGCCTGCTTCATTCAATCAGTGGACGACGACCTTGTCACCGAGAACGGAATCATGGATCTCTGGGTCCGTGAAGCTCGGCTCTTTAAGTATGGCTCCGGTACCGGCACAAATTTCTCTAAAGTGCGTGGCGATGGCGAACCTCTGTCCGGTGGCGGTCAATCGTCGGGTCTCATGAGTTTCCTAAAAATCGGCGACCGAGCGGCGGGTGCAATTAAGTCAGGCGGGACCACACGCCGCGCCGCAAAGATGGTGGTAGTTGATATCGATCACCCGGATGTAGAAAAGTTCATCGACTGGAAGGTCATGGAAGAGCAGAAAGTCGCTGCACTCGTTTCTGGCTCTAAGATGTGTGAAAAACATCTCAATCTGATCATGGCCATTTGCTGCACGGGTGACAGTAACGACCGTTTCATTCCTAAAAAAAACCCAGAACTCCGCGAAGCAATTATCGCAGCCCGCGAGGCTGCCGTGCCAGAAAACTATATTCAACGCGTCATCGAATTCGCCCGACAGGGGCACACCGAAATTAAATTTGATACCTACGACACGGATTGGGACTCTGAAGCCTATCTTACGGTTTCTGGACAGAATTCGAACAACTCGGTACGAATTACGAATGAATTTGTGAAAGCCGTTGAAGCAGATAGTCCCTGGGCGCTGACAATGCGAACCAACGGCTCCGTAGCTCACGAAACATCAGCGCGAGAGCTTTGGGACAAAATAGGTTACGCCGCATGGGCGTGTGCCGACCCCGGCCTTCAGTTCGATACGACTATAAATGAATGGCACACCTGCGGCGTCACCGGACGGATCAATGCATCCAACCCGTGCTCTGAATATATGTTTCTTGATGATACTGCCTGTAACCTCGCGTCTTTGAATCTGATGGCGTTTCAAAACGCAGACGGGAGCGTTGACGTCAATTCCTTCGAGCACGCTGTGCGCCTTTGGACGGTCGTACTAGAGATTTCCGTGCTTATGGCGCAATTCCCTTCGAAAGAAATAGCTCAGCTATCATACGAATTTAGGACTCTAGGTCTCGGTTTTGCAAATATTGGCGGATTGCTAATGGCGTCTGGTCTTTCCTACGACAGTGACGAAGGCAGGGCTATCTGCGGCGCAATTACAGCCATAATGACTGGTGTCGCCTACGCGACTTCAGCGGAAATGGCGGAAGAGCTCGGCGCGTTTCCGCGCTACAGCGAAAACAAAGAAGAGATGTTGCGCGTCATCGGTAATCACCGTCTGGCTGCACAAGGCAAAAAAAACGGCTACCAAGGCCTTTGTATTTTACCGGTTCCGTTAGACCACGCGAATTGCCCTCAGAACGATCTTGCGGAAGCAGCTATCAAGGCATGGGATACGGCTTATGACCTGGGCCAAAAGCATGGTTTCCGCAATGCACAGACCAGTGTTATCGCACCGACCGGTACCATCGGCCTTATCATCGATTGTGACACAACCGGAATTGAGCCTGATTTTGCGCTCGTTAAATTTAAGAAACTGGCTGGTGGTGGATATTTTAAGATTATCAACCGAACAGTTCCTCTGGCATTGCGCGGCCTGGGGTATGACGGAAACCAAGTTGAGGAAATTGTAAGCTACGCGGTCGGGCACGGTACCCTAAAAGATGCGCCCGGTATTAATCACAGTGCCCTTCAAGATAAAGGTTTCACAGCTGACGCTATCGAGGCCTTAGAAGGAGCACTCGCTAGTAGTTTCGATATCAAATTTGCTTTTAATAAGTGGACGCTGGGAGAAGACTTCTGCATTGACACCCTGGGTCTATCCAGCGCACAACTCGATGATCTCAGCTTTGATATGCTGGCGCATTTGGGTTTCTCTAAATCCAATATCGAAGAAGCCAATACTTACTGCTGCGGCGCCATGACGCTCGAAGGTGCTCCTCACTTAAAAGACGAACATCTTTCAGTCTTTGACTGCGCCAATCCATGCGGCCGAATTGGCAAACGGTTCCTTTCCGCAAAGAGCCATATTTATATGATGGCAGCGGCCCAGCCGTTCATCACGGGTGCAATTTCCAAAACAATCAATATGCCGAATAACGCCACGGTCGAGGATTGCAAGGACTCCTACCTCTTATCTTGGCGGCTAGGTCTTAAGGCAAACGCTCTTTATCGTGACGGCTCCAAACTCAGTCAACCACTTCAATCGGCCTTGCTTAGTGATGACGACATGATGGATGACATCGTCGATGCTCCGCGTGCTGCAGCTGCACCAATAATAGCGGAGAAGATCGTCGAACGCGTCATCGAGAAAGTTGCAGAACGTCAACGCCTCCCGAACCGCCGTAAGGGCTACACCCAAAAAGCAATCGTCGGGGGCCATAAGGTCTATCTACGAACCGGCGAATACGAAGATGGGAGAATCGGCGAAATATTTATCGATATGCACAAGGAAGGTGCGGCCTTCCGCAGCTTGATGAACAACTTCGCCATTGCAATTTCAATCGGCCTACAATACGGCGTCCCTCTGGAAGAGTTCGTTGAAGCCTTCACCTTCACGCGATTTGAACCGTCAGGCATCGTGGAAGGCAACGATACGATCAAGATGGCGACATCCGTTCTGGACTACATCTTCCGCGAAGTCGCAATCAGCTACCTCGGCCGCGACGACCTCGCACATGCGGAACCCGACGATATATTACCCGACACTCTTGGGCACGGCGTAAATAAAGATGACAGGGAAAATGGAAGCACAGCGGATGCAATTGCCGCAATCCAAAGGGTCGCAAGCACAGGCTTCATGCGATCTTCCAAACTGCTCGTTTTCTCGGGAGGCGCAGATCAAAAAGACACTAAAATTATAGCGAAATCAGCAGCCATCGATTCTCAGGGCCAGGTGGCTGCCGATGGAACCGCGGCAGTTTCAGCTGCGGCGGTCCAGGCCGCGGCTTTCGAAGAGGTCGACACTCGTTTCGATCAAATTCGTGAAGCCAAAGCCAAAGGGTACGAAGGTGATGCGTGCGGCGAATGCGGTAACTTCACACTCGTACGTAACGGTACCTGCATGAAATGCGTCACTTGTGGTGCAACCAGCGGGTGTTCGTGACTTAGGCCCTACCTTGGCATAATGCTCCCTGTGACTCGGGGCGGGTATTTCACCCGCCCCTTTTTTTCATGAGATCGAGAATTAAGGTTGTTAAAAAGACAAGATAAGTCCTGGCTTCGCTTAAAATTTCTCGGTCTCTAGCTAGGATAGAACAATTTAAGGAACAGTATGCTAATGACTGGAAGGATTGACGCACACTTAGCCAAACTCAATATCGATTTGCCCGAAGCGGCCGCCCCCGCAGCAAATTATGTACCTTTTGCCCTCGAAGGGAGCACGCTTTATATCGCGGGCCAAGTACCTTTTTGGAACGGCGAGTTGCTTCACATCGGTAAGGTTGGAGACAATTACTCCATTGAAGATGCTCAACAAGCAGCGCGTGTTTGCGGATTGAATATTATCGCGCAAGCAAAAGCTGCGCTAAGAGGCGATCTTGATCGTGTGCGCCGCATCGTCAAGGTTGGAGGATTCGTAAATTGTACTAATGATTTCCGCCATCACCCAGCTGTGATTAATGGTGCTTCTGACCTATTTGTAGAGGTTTTTGGTGACGCAGGACGGCATGCGCGCTTTGCTGTTGGTGCTGCATCCTTACCGATGGGCGTTGCTGTCGAAGTTGACGCCGTTATCGTTATCGACTGAGCGATTTATCCAATGCAAACTCGATAAAATAATTAAGGTATATAGCGGCTTACCTAAGCGTTGCTGCTCGTTTTACAGGACCTAACTGGCAAGACCCGTCTTCTTCGTCGATTGACTTCTGAAAACTTTTCAAAAAATTCCTACACCTTTTTATAACAATTAAGGCGAGTTTCGAACGGGTTGATACATATTCTAACTTAACTTTCACTTACCAAATTATCGTCTCGGACAGTTCCTAAATTCACTTAGGCGTAATTACCAATACATGCTAAATGGGCCAAGTTAATTGGCAAGTTAGCGACTATAATTCGCTATCATTCCCAAACAGTGGTAATAACTACAACGCATTAAAGTGGGTACCTCAACCCTTACAACCCATGTGACGCGGGCACCCTTTTCAAGAGTACACTCAGTAAAAGAACGAGCTGGGCCTTACTAAGCAACACTGGCAAAACCGTATAGTTTAACGGCGTTATCGCAGACCACTTTATGGCGAATTTCTTGCGGGAGATGACCTAATTCGTCATCGATAAAGCTCTGCGAATCAGGCCAAACACCGTCTGGATGAGGGAAATCTGATCCCCACATAATATTATCTTCGCCAAGAAAATCGAGAAGCCGCGTGCCAACACGATCCGACTGGTAAGTTGCAAAACATTGACGGTGCCAGTAATCGGATGGCTTCATCTTAAGCGTTAAGTCCTTAAATTGTTCTTCCCATTCAAGGTCCATATGATCCAATATATATGGTATCCAGCCGATACCCGACTCACCAATTACGATCTTAATATCTGGATAGGCCTCCAAAACGCCACCATAAATGACTTCCATAAGGATGCGGGACATTGCCATCTGGAAGCCGGTAAGGCTTACTGCGAAGGCTTGACGCTGCTGAAGCGGAGCAAAACCTTCAACATCTGTTTTTGGTGTGCCAATCGTATGGAAATGCACCGGTAGCTTTGCATCATTTGCTGCTTCCCAGACTGGATACCAATCTGGATGAAACAATGGCTTTAAATCGTGCGTATTTGCGATCTCCACACCGCGTACAGCACCTCTTGCAGCAACCCGTTTGATTTCGTCAACAGCGGCCTCGATACTGTGGCTTGGAATAGCCGCTAATCCCGCAAATCGCTCCGGTTGGCTTGCACAAAATTCGGCAAGCCATTCGTTATAGATGCGCATCATTTCGATTTCGGCTTCCGGATCTTGTAAACGTTGTGCAGCCCCGAGGATACCATATAGGACCTCCGCTTGAACGCCGTCCCGGTCTTGATCCTTCACGCGGAGTTCGGGTTCCGTCAAACGACGTATTCCCTTTGCCCCATCTTCATAAAGACCCTCAGCGGCCATTATATCTGAACGATGAATGGCGCCGGGCTCATACTTGCGACCAGCCGATCCCATACCATTAACAAGACCAAAATCCGCCCCACCGCGACTGATCCAACGCGGTCCACCCTCAGCACTCTCATCTACATAAGGCATCCGATTTTTCATCTGTCCAGACGCATTTGCCGTAAACAACTCCGGCGGGAGCCAGATCAGGTCTATGTGACAATCAGCTGATATGCATTTGTATTCCATAATTTTTTCTCCCCCCAATAAGACTAATCTTTGTGGGCTTTTGAAATGGTCAAGGCCAGAGAGAATTCACCTAAGTCTTACGAAAAAGGACGCGAAGCCCTGCTTTTCGATCACTAAACCTTTTTACGAATGTAAAACCATACCGCTCAAACAACTTTACGATGTTATCTTGACAGAAAAATTGGACATGACGTGGTGGGCTGAAGACATCCCATTCTATAATATTCTTGGGAACTCGCTGGCTTGCGATATCTGGCGTCGTTATAAAAGCGTAACCACGATTTTCTAAACATGTATTTAAAAATATCATGTATTTATTTATGTCTACGACGTGTTCTATTACCTCTGATGAAAATATAAATCTATATTTTTTATTTTTATTTAAAAATTCATCAAGTCCTTCACAGTAAAATTCACCTTTTTTATTGTTTCGACTTGCATACGCGATTGAATCGGCACCGATATCCAATCCATCCGCATTGATACCGAATAATTGAAATGCTGCTACCTGGAAACCACCTCCACAGCCGACATCAAGTAAATTACCGCCACGGGCGTACCAATAAAGACGGAAGGCCGTACCCAGCGCTCGTCTGAACCTTGAACGTGCTTTCGGATAGAACTCTGGTGTGATTACCCCGTCATTGTTGTAAACACTCTCCAAAACAGTCTCTGTCGGCATCGGATCAAGAAATACGAATGCGCAGTCATCACACTGATGAAAGGTGTATTCTGACACTATCTGAAAGTGTCGCGTTTTTTGAGATGAACAAATTGGACATTCGGTCATTCGCGGTGGTTATGACATTAATGCCGGACTAGCAAGCAGGAGATTCATACTAGAGGTTTTTCTTGATATGAACCCCATACAACCCCAATCTAAAATCTAACTTAATCTTCGAGGTTAAAACCGAATATGCCGGATGGTAGCGATGCAGTAAGTGTCAAAGTGGTATCAAAAATTTCTAAACTCAATCCTGCTGAATGGGACGAATGCGCTGGTTCCAATTTGCCAGACGGTAATCCCTCCATCTGTTACGCCTTTCTCCACGCTTTGGAAGAAAGCCAATCCGTAAGGGCTGAAACAGGCTGGCAACCCCAGCACCTCGTTGTCGAAAATGCAAGCGGCAAACTCATAGGCGCGGTTCCTATGTATCTCAAAAGTCATTCGATGGGCGAATATGTCTTCGATTATGGTTGGGCTAATGCTTATGAGCGCGCGGGAGGTCAATATTATCCAAAGCTACAAGCCTCAATCCCCTTCACACCAGTAACGGGCCCCAGACTGCTCGTCCATCCAGGTAATGGATCGCATACGACGAAAGCTACTCTTGTTGCTGCCATGATCGAATGGACAACTCGTAACGATCTATCCTCGCTACATGTCACATTCCCGTCTAAAGCCGACAGTGACTATCTTGAAGAAGCGGATTTTATGATTCGTCATGCACATCAATATCATTGGCATAACCGTAGCTACAAAAACTTCGACGACTTTCTCGACTCCCTCAACAGTCGTAAGCGAAAGATGATACGTAAAGAGCGCCGTAAAGTCACCGAAGCTAATATCAAAATTCAATGTCTTTCTGGCGATAACCTTACGTCGACTGCATGGGACGCCTTCTACCAGTTTTATACCGATACTTATGACCGGAAATGGGGATATCCCTATCTCACACGCGAGTTTTTTGAAATTGTGTCGCATTCTATGCCGGAACAGATTGTGCTCATTATGGCATATACCGAGGGCATCCCAATCGCCGGAGCACTAAATTTAAAAGGTGGAAATTCTCTTTTTGGACGAAACTGGGGATGCGTTGCAGATTATAAATTTCTGCATTTCGAGACGTGCTATTACAGCGCAATCGAATATGCCATCAATCATGGGTTGGCTCGCGTTGAAGCTGGCACACAAGGACCTCATAAATTGCAACGTGGTTATGAACCGGTTCAAACAAGAAGCGCTCATTGGATACCGAACCGCTCCTTCCGCCAAGCGGTCGCCCAATTCTTGGAGCAAGAACGTGCCGAAGAATCTCGAGAAATGCTCTATTTAGAAAATGAAACGCCATACCGACAAGATATGGGAAATTCTTAAACTGAAATTTGCTGAGTTCCAAATATTTGGTTCGACAGCCGGGTCCTATTCATTTTGGGGGCGAAGGCGATGCCACATTTAGATTTATAGTATGATTAATGGCAGCTACCTCCTCATTAACGACAAGTTTTTCCCTTTGGTTATTCGCTCGAAAAATGCGATGGCACAAGCGCAATTGCCAACTGCACAAGCCGAATTAAGACAGCGCAATTGTTGTTTCGACTTCATCTCTTAACTGACGGTATTGAGACATCATCAATTATAGGAGTATTCCATATTTTCGATATCAGCGAATACGCCCAACCAATAATCTTTTCAGTGAAGGGCTGCGGCTTCGGTTTTCGTTACACAGCATAAACGCGGCCAAAATAAGGGGCTGCAACGGAGTCATAATGAACAGCCCTCACGTTGTGAGGGGTCTAGCAACTTGGGACTAATCAGTCAGCAAACTCTGAAGTTTTATTTTTGCCCTTCTTGTCTGAGCCACCTGGTTTGCCTTTTTGAGGTGCCGACTCAAAAAGGAATGTCAACTCGCCGTCTTTCTCATCTATCGTAACACTACCACCCTTCGATAGTTTGCCGAATAGTAGTTCTTCCGAAAGCGGCTGCTTAATCTTCTCTTGGATAAGGCGTCCGAGGGGGCGTGCCCCGAAGTTATGGTCGTAACCATTCTTAGCAAGCCAATTATGCGCGGTTTTTGAGAGGGAAATTGTGACCCGGCGATCGGCCAATTGCTCTTCAAGCTGCATAATGAACTTTTCAACCACCTTGCTCACTACCTGGGAGGATAGGTTAGAAAACGCAATAATCGAATCAAGCCGATTCCGGAACTCTGGAGTAAACAACCGATTTATTGCCTCTTCATCCTCCCCATTACGCTCGTTTCTCGCAAACCCAATTGCGGGCTTAGCTAGATCGGCTGCCCCAGCGTTTGTCGTCATAATCAAAATGACATTTCTAAAATCTACCGTCTTGCTGTTATGATCGGTGAGCTTGCCATAGTCCATAATCTGCAAGAGAACATTGAATACGTCAGGGTGTGCTTTTTCGATTTCATCCAATAGGAGAACAGCGTGTGGGTTTTGATCAACAGCATCGGTCAACATACCACCTTGATCGAAGCCAACATATCCTGGCGGTGCACCTATCAGACGAGATACGCTGTGACGCTCCATGTATTCCGACATATCAAACCGCACCAACTCTATCCCAAGTGTATTAGCCAACTGTCGCGCGACTTCAGTCTTTCCGACACCGGTTGGCCCGGAGAAGAGATAACTGCCAATCGGTTTTTCTGCTTCACGCAAGCCCGCTCGTGCTAATTTAATGGCACTTGCCAAAGAATCGATTGCCTTGTCTTGACCAAAGACAACCATTTTTAGATCTCTTTCCAAGGTTGAAAGAGCTAGTTTATCATCTTTGGAAACTTGCTTTGGCGGTATCCGTGCCATCGTAGCGATGACGTTCTCAACATCTCGAACACCAAGTGTTTTCTTTCGTTTTGAGGGCGATACAAGCATTTGCGAGGCACCGACCTCATCGATCACGTCGATTGCCTTATCTGGCAGCTTACGATCACCGATATAGCGATTTGACAATTCAACAGCAGCGCGGAGGGCTTCCGCAGTGTAACGGACCTGATGATGCTCCTCGTAATAGGGCTTAAGACCCCGCAAAATTTTGACGGCGTCTTCAACCGATGGCTCATTAACATCGATTTTTTGGAACCGGCGCACCAGAGCTCGATCTTTTTCAAAATGGTTGCGGTACTCTTTATATGTCGTAGACCCAATGAATCTAAGTGATCCGGTTTGCAATGCAGGCTTCAGAAGGTTTGAGGCATCCATTGCACCCCCAGAAGTCGCACCTGCACCAATAACGGTATGAATCTCATCGATAAACATAACGGCGCCGTCGAGATTTTCTATCTCTGTAATAACCGCCTTAAGACGTTCTTCAAAATCCCCGCGATAACGTGTCCCGGCTAGTAACGCCCCCATATCTAATGAGTAAATGATGACGTTTTGCAGAACTTCCGGCACATCTGTGTTTACAATACGCCGGGCTAAACCTTCCGCGATCGCCGTTTTACCGACGCCGGGATCGCCCACGTATAGCGGGTTATTCTTCGTGCGACGACAAAGAATTTGTATTGTTCGATCAACCTCAGCGGACCGTCCAATTAACGGATCTATTTTCCCCTCTTTGGCCTTAATATTAAGGTTTACGCAATAAGCGTCGAGCGCCTCAGTTCCCTTCTTATTGACCTTTTCATCATCAAGCTCTTCGTCCGCTCCTTCAACCGTCCGGCTTTCACCAAAGCCGGGCACTTTTGCGATACCATGGCTAATATAATTAACCGCGTCGAACCGGGTCATATCTTGTTCTTGCAGGAAATAGACCGCATGGCTCTCACGCTCGGAGAACATAGCCACTATAACGTTTGCACCTGTTACCTCTTCTCGTCCAGATGATTGAACATGAATTGCCGCCCGCTGCAGCACACGCTGGAAACCAGCTGTTGGTTTCGGATCCTCCGGGGAATCAGTCACGAGAATATCGAGCTCATTATCGAGGTATTCGATGAGATCTCCCTGCAACTTTTCCATATCAATACCGCATGCCCGCAACACAGCCACAGCATCCTGATCGTCCGTCAGTGCAAGCACCAGATGTTCCAAAGTTGCGTACTCGTGTCCCCGTTCAGTGGCAAATGACAACGCACGATGCAAACTCTTCTCTAAAGCACGCGACAACATCGACATATTAATCCTTCTCCAACGTGCATTGTAACGGATGTTGATGTTGGCGCGCAAAATCCATAACCTGCGTCACCTTCGTCTCCGCAACTTCGTATGGAAATACTCCGCAGATTCCAACCCCACGCTGATGCACATGCAACATGACTTCCGTCGCTTGTTCGGCGTTCATGCCGAAGAAGCGCTCTAAGACATGCACGACAAACTCCATCGGTGTATAGTCATCATTCAGCATAAGCACCTTATACATCGACGGCTTTTTGGTCTTTGGACGCGTTTCAACGATTACACCAGTGTCACCGCCACCATCATTGTTACGCTCATCATCTCTGTTTTGATCAGTCATCCCTATTTCAAAACTATTCTTCATGATACTTATCATATTGGGCTTACATGGTGACGATAAAGAGTTGACATTCGCCTTTTTGACAACTGTCGAGTATTGCCGAGTGTTATGCGCTAGGAGCACAAGCAAATGTTAACTGATCTAAAGCAAAGGCTGCACACGATAGAGAGTGCCGAAATGCCGGTTGAACAAGCCTATGGTCTCTCCACACGAATCAGGGGTAGGGTCAGTAACGCACTATCAGCTGCGCGTTATTATTGCCCCATTTGTAACCGTTGGTATAGTCGATTCGCTCCATTTGGCCTAAGAGGAAGGCCAAATGCTCGTTGCCCAGGCTGCGGTTCCCTTGAACGACACCGTTTCCTTTGGCTTTATATGACTGGGAGACAAAGATTACTTCGCCCTGGTTGTCGAATACTTCACGTCGCGCCAGAGGCTTGTATCCAACAGCGGCTCCAAACCAGACATCATGTTAAGTATCTTGGAATTGATCGATACGATGATGACGCCAATGCTGAACAACAAGATCTTACAGATCTCCCATATCCAAAAAATGCCTTCGACCTAGTGATCTGCAATCACGTACTGGAACATATTCCAGATGATCGAAAGGCGATTGCCGAGATCGCGCGGGTTTTGCATCCAAGCGGACATGCATTAATAATGGTTCCGATAGACCGAAATCGACAATCAACCTACGAAGATCACAACATTACATCGCCATCGCAGCGCCACCAAGCATTCGGTCACCCATATCATGTTCGTATTTGTGGCTGGGACTACGCAGACCGCATTAGCAGCGTCGGTATGTTTGTTCTGCAAGCGCATAGCACCCAACTCACGGAGCATATGCGGCGTATGAACCGCATTAATAAAACAGTTCTCTATGACTGCAAGCTTCAACGAAGTTAACTGTGATTAATTAATCTCAAAAAATTAACTCGCGCTGAAGAGATATACAGGATCACCGGTTCACCCGAATAAACCCATCACTGAGTTACATCATTTTGCCAATAACTGCAGCGCGTCAAAATTTTCGCCCTCGAGCACAAAATTAGTTTAATGATTAGACGACCCTGCAATCCGCCTTTAAAATCTTATAGCGCATTGTTTTAATTTGCTATTTATCGCCTCAAAGATTGAAATATCACAGCATTTATCTCTAAATTTCGCTACTTCTCCCCAAAGGTTTTGCCCGCCCGCATTTACAACTCATTTCATTGATAAGGTATTAAAAATCACGACTACATATAAACCACTGAGATTCCACAGAAATTTCTTAATTAACAGTAGACATGAATCGGAGGAAATAGTATAAATTAAAAATTCAATAACAGTGAATGAAAATACTTTAAGTGAAACGGCTTATAGTATTAGTAAAAATTAAAAAATGAACCGGTTCAATACAAAATACTCTTTATTTTTTATTTCATTTTTACTTATTTGTGTCGCATTTTTCCATTCTCCAGCTATTGCTCGCTACGCTTCAATTGTAGTGGATGAACAAACTGGTAAGGTCCTACATGCTTCGAATCCGGATCGTCAACGTTATCCAGCGTCGCTGACGAAAATGATGACGCTTTACATGGTTTTCGACGCGCTTGATCGTGGCAAGATAAAACTAAACCAGCGGTTGAAAGTGTCACGCCGAGCTCAAGGAATGGCTCCATCGAAACTGGGCCTTAAACGGGGCCAATCAATTACCGTGAAAGACGCCATCCTGGCACTTATCACTAAATCCGCGAATGATGTTGCGGTTGTTGTCGCTGAATCGCTCGGGAAGACTGAGATCAACTTTGCTAAAATGATGACGCGAAAAGCCAGCGCTCTTGGAATGCGCAAGACCCGTTTTAGAAATGCCTCCGGCCTGCCAAATCGCCGACAGGTTTCTACTGCTCGAGACATGGCGATACTAGCGCGAAAACTCATTACGGATTTCCCTCATTTTTACCATCTTTTTAATACACAGCGTTTCAACTACAAGCGGCGGACCTACCGGAATCACAATAAACTGTTGCGCGCTTATCCCGGTGTCGATGGCATTAAAACTGGCTATATCCGAGCATCAGGTTTTAATCTCGTCGCATCTACAAAGCGATATGATAGGCGGCTAATTGGCGTCGTCTTCGGCGGCAAGTCAGCTAAAAGCCGAGACCGTCACATGCGGAAACTCTTCGAACGTGCTTACGCTCTTGTCCCAAAAACGAAAAAACGCTACGCATCAAATACAGCAAAAAAACCTAAAAAAACGGCTAAACCAAAATTTGAAATAGTAACAGCCGCCTATCCTCAAAACTTTAGATCAAACCAAAACCGTATCCGGCGTTGGGCCATACAAGTCGGTGCCTTTTCCCAATCGTCCTCGGCACGTCTTGCCGCCTACGGAGCAGCCGGCCGTCTCCAGGGTAGAGGCGTTGCAGAGCATGGACGTGTCGCCATCGTTATGCATAAGCAAGCTCGAAATCGACTATACCGTGCCCAAATTGTAGGAATGTCTCAACGGGATGCTATGAAGTCGTGCACTTACCTGCGGTCACAACAACAAGCCTGCGTTGCCATTCCACCAATAATGCAATAGAGGGCCGTCAGGAAGTTTTATACACCACGCCCGCACGTGATAGATATTTGCTCACTGTCTTTATCAATCTGTCCAACCCATTTTCGTCTCCCGCCTCACACCGGACGACCAACGCCGCTTCTGTATTAGATGCCCGTAACAGCCACCAGCCGTCATTATTATTGACCCGCAGACCATCCACTTCATTAATTGACAGATTATCCGCCTTCGCATCCGCCAAAACTTCTTCAACAATAGCAAATTTTCTTTCTTCAGAGACCTCAATCCTTACTTCGGGAGTATTTAACATCTGCGGCAGATCAGAGAGCATATCAGAAAGGCTAAATTCTGAAGCAGCAATTATGTCTATTAATCGAATTGCAGCGTAGAGCGCATCATCGTAACCGTAATAACCATCTTCGAAAAAAATGTGCCCACTCATCTCGCCGGCCAACGGAGCACCACTCTCTGCCATCAAAGACTTAATAACTGAGTGACCTGGTGCGCACATGACTGGAACACCACCCAACTTCTCTATCTCGTCGAACAAGACCTGGCTTGCCTTCACATCCGCGATTACTTCCGAACCCGGTCGGCGCGAGAGAAGTTCCTTTGCAAAGATCGCAAGGAGCTGATCACCCCAAGCGATCCGCCCGTTGCCATCAACTGCGCCTATGCGATCGCCATCACCATCAAAAGCGATGCCCAAATCATACCCCATACCGGTTACGGAGTTGATTAGATCCGTCAGGTTTTCTGGCACCGTGGGATCTGGGTGATGCGCTGGAAATGAACCATCAACGGTTTCGTTTAGCACCACATGCTGGCCGGGTAACCGGCGCGCCATCTCAGCCACGGCAGGGCCAACCGAAGAATTGCCGGCGTCCCAAACAACTTTCAATTCCCGATCGGAGTGAAAGTCGCGGCAAAGGCGTGACACATAGGCATTGAGAATATTTAGCTCAATCTTTTCGCCGTGCCCCTCAACCCAATCGCCCGATGTACTCCGCTTGCCAAGTTGTTGTATTTGGTCCGCCCAAAACGGTTTGTTCGCTAATACCAATTTAAAGCCGTTATAGTTAGGAGGATTGTGCGAGCCAGTTATCATGATTGCCCCCGGTGCATCTAGCATTCTAGATGCATAATAAAGCATCGGGGTTGCCGAGAGGCCGATATCCACGACGTTGACACCAGTAGACATTAAACCGCTTGCAAGCGACATCATTATTTCAGGTGAACTCAGTCGGCCGTCACGGCCGAGACAAACAAACTTACCACCATTTTCAATGATAATGCTGCCATATGTTTGACCGAGCGCGACAGCATCTTCAGCAGTCAGCGAATCACCAACAACACCCCGAATGTCGTACTTGCGCAAAAGGGTTGGATTAAAGGTATGACCGACCATATGGGAGCGCGCCCCTAAATCGCAATTTTCGAGATGGGACGCCCAACGCAACGATATGAAAACCCAGTCGCTGCGACTTGTTCAGGCTCATAAATATTACGCAAATCGACTAAAATGGGGGTTTTCATTATTTTCTTCATTCGCGCAAAATCCAAATTGCGAAATTCGTTCCATTCGGTAACGATTACCACTACGTCACTACCAACAACTGCCTCGTAAGTGTCTTCGCACCAAAACACATCTTCCAACAGCTTCTTGGCCTCTTCCATTCCCTCAGGGTCGAAAGCTCTAACACTGGCTCCCGCACCTTGAAGAGCTGGGACGATATCCAAGCTTGGGCTTTCGCGCATGTCGTCAGTATTGGGCTTAAAAGTTAGGCCAAGTATGGCAACTGTTTTACCCGATACACTCCCGCCACACGCATCAATGACCCGGCCCGCCATTTCCTTTTTACGATCAGAATTGACATCCAAGACTGCCTCGACAATCCGAATACGTGCGTCGGCCTCCTTAGCCGTTCGAACAAGTGCGAGCGTATCCTTAGGAAAACAAGAGCCTCCATAGCCGGGTCCGGGGTGCAAGAACTTGCTACCTATTCGTCCATCCAATCCCATCCCTTTTGATACATCCCGAACATCTGCCCCAACCTTTTCGCATAGGTTTGATAACTCATTGATAAAGCTAATTTTTGTAGCGAGGAATGCATTCGTTGCATATTTGATAAGTTCTGCCGTCTCGCGGTTTGTAAACAAGATCGGCGTTTCAGTCAGTGACAACGGCCGATAAAGCGAATGCATGATATTTTTAGCCTCATCACTATCCGTGCCAATCACAACTCGGTCCGGGCGCATGAAATCTTCAATGGCAGAGCCTTCGCGCAAAAATTCAGGGTTCGAAACAACATCGAATTTTGCATCAGGCCGGGCATTCCGAATAATGCGTTCCACCTCGCAACCCGTTCCCACCGGCACAGTTGATT